>Ga0209084_1004225_pt1 | contig 10161 bp, 24 predicted proteins | sample C_130820_MF_Meta_FD_187309 | JGI IMG/M metagenome (GOLD analysis project Ga0209084, IMG submission 187309) | Freshwater microbial communities from Lake Croche, Canada to study carbon cycling - C_130820_MF_MetaG (SPAdes) (version 2) | ecosystem: Environmental > Aquatic > Freshwater > Lake... | reverse complement strand
ATATCTTTGCATAATGATCTGAATCAACTAAGTTCCTAACCTTCCTACCAAACCCCACAGCCAGATCAGCCGTGTTCGAACATTGAATCACCTTCTTATTAGGAAACTTTCCCAAGAACCAAGACGGCAACAGGTAAGAAGCAAACTCACTCTTAGTATGCCGAGGAGCCATATTGATAATCAATCTCTTGATCTTCCCAGCAGCAATCTCTTCAAACTTCTTCGCCATAACAGCGTGGTGTCTCCCACCCACAAACCCCGGCCACATCGTCTTCACATATTCCATAAAATGCGCTTGGGCTTTCTCCCTTTCTAACGCACTCTTATATACCTCAACACTCGACAAAAACTCCTCCTGCTCATTGGCCGGCAAAGTATTTATCAATTCCTCCAACTTCATTCCAAGTTCCTAAACTTAATATACGTAGGCCGAATAGTCCTACCTCTTTTATCTAACCGCTTTATAACACCTAGATCAACTAAACGCAATACCAAACCCAAAGTATTCCCTAATCCCATCTTTCCCCTCACATACGCTATATCCCTAATACTAGGACTATAACCATACTTCTTCCACCACTCATCAATGATCAAAAACACTTCCTTCTGCGCTGGACTCATATTAACCTCCATACATTCTTCATAAGTTTTATCACTCTTCTTCTCCGTCATCTTCTTATTTATCTGCACTTTATATTGCATTCAAACACCTCTCTCCTGTGATGTAGAATTAAACGTTTAATTCTACCTATTGCATTCACAACTACTCAACCTGTGTTGTAGAATTAAACGTTTAATTCTACCTATTACATTTTAGCCAACCTCTCCTGTGTTGTTAAAAATATATATACCCCCCATAGGCCAAAAGGAAATCACAAGGGGGCATCATCTCTAAACGAGGGGGTGGGTGTCGCTCCGGGAGGTTTTTCGAGGGGTGGGGTAGTAATAATTTCAGATGATTTGAGTGGAATAGTATGTATAGGATCCGAGACTCCGACTTGCTCAACTTGGGGGGTCGGGATAGGGTGGGGGTCGCCTGCTAGCTCTTTCAGAAGGGTGTCCGCCTCGATGATGGTGGCATCTTGTGCGCCTTCCCTCAGCATCGCTTTGAGTTGTGACATGATCTTAGCCTTGGTGTCAGCGCTCGATGTGATGGTGTGGACTTCCTTCCGTTCTAGGAAAGCCCCGACCTCAACGACTGTGCCGAGTACCTTCACAGCTTGGACTTTGATGGCGTCTTTAGCATCAGGATTTATGGCCACATCGACCAGAGTTTTGATCACGAGTTCCCTTAAGGCCTGTGGAGTTCGATGTTTACTCGACTCAATAGCCAGCTTGTAAGCTTCTATCTCTTGGACTACCCTAGGATCTTTTGCTATCGTGTAGGGATCTTTAGCCAAGCTCGATGGCTTAGCATCGGCCTTGTAGGCTCTCCTGTAGGCCTCAGCCTTCGATGATCCCTTCGCTATCTCTTGAGCGAATGCTTGCATCTTCGGTGTAATCGCTCTGTGTGAAACGCCTAAGATGTCAGCGATTGGTATTTGAGTTAGCCCTTCCCTTATCTCTTTCCTTGTTAATACTCTCATGGTGGTTTATCCTTCTCTTTATAGGAACATAATTAGAACCGCTGCACTTCGTGCGCTGCTGCATTTTTAACATATTTCCCGGGCTTTTCCTAGCCCCTAGCCTTACAACATCTTGACGCTATTTTGTAATTCTAAATGATTCATAGGGAAAATACCTAGCGTTGATTCATAAGGCTTTTTTAGGGGTTGGCACGATTCTATTATGCTATATATATGTAAGGTGCAAATAATTGCAACTACTTACAATCAATTACAAAGGATGTTAAAATGCAAACAACAAACGATTTACAAATGTACGGAACACCGGATATCAATTTATATATTCAAAGGCATTTTGCTAATTCAATAACTTATAAATTTTCCGGAGGGAGCATGGTAGTAGCCGGCCTGATGTCAGATGCACAAGAGATGATGGCAATGGACGATGTAGAGGGGGCTAGAAAAACCCTCAATATTGCAAAGCACATTTTATTCATGATCATGGATAAAGAGTTAAACGCCTAAACCCGAGCCCTTCGGGGCTTATTAACTTAAAGGAGAAATCATGGGATTTATTCTAAACACACCTGAGCAAATTGAGAGATACCGACTCTTGACCCTGTACCACGCACTTAAGCTTGAAACCCTTGGCCTGAAACATTCTAGGGGTTCAGTTTATGCCCTAGTAAAAAAGGAGTTCAGCCTAAAAGGTTCTAAGGCTAGTGTATTAGAACAGTTCGGGAAATTAATCGGAAAGTAACTGTAGCCCTTCGGGGCTTTAAAGGAGAAACCATGAATTATTACGAAACCCAGTTTTTTAGAATCGCACCATTCCCCTTAACCGAGGAAAACCAAGCAGAGCACAAGAACGGGCGCATAAGCTTAAAACTTCACTCACCTAGGGGAGAAACCAAGTGGATGGATATAACCCCCGAGCAAGCCCATCAAATCGAACTTATCTTATCTAAAGGAGCATAAACCATGATCGCAATTCAAACCAAATATTTAAGCCCCACGAATACCAAAGGAGCAAGAATAAAAGCTTTTGCAACAAACCGCCCTCTAAACTGGGGCGTGACTATTCCTTACGATTATTCAGAAAGTCACGAAATGCCACATTTTAGAGCTGTTCAAGCACTCATCAAAAAGCACAAGCTCGAATGGGATTTAAACAATATGCGCTTTGGTGGCATTGATAACGGATATGTATTCTGTTTTGATAAATCAATTGTTAAGGAGTCAATGTAATGGAACACACCGAAAGCGAATACATAAACTCAGGGTTTACTTTAGAGCGTAGGAGTCACCTCGTTATTTTGGCTGAGGAAATCCGGCAGAAAATTAATCTAATGCTAGACCAAGAAACCGATCAGGATAGGCCGGAGGCCGTTCGGCTCATCAACATAGGGAAAGCCGAGGGGAGACGCTGAGACACCGCCTAAAGCCCTCTACCCGAGGGTTTTGTGCGTCTATTTTGGCGTGTAAAGGAGTTCATCCCGTTAAAGGGAGTTCATCCGGTTTAAAGGAAAAAACAATGTACGACATAGCAACTAATCCAATACCAAAGAGCGATATGTGGGCGACTAAATCTATCGCAGAGATTCAAGACTTCATAGATATGATGCCATCCGATCAGAAGGCTAACTGTTGCCACATCCTCATGTGGACATTAAACGCTTGCCATAAGCTCGTGCAAGATGAGATCCTAGATCGTGAAATATTTGGGGGTTAAACATGAGATTTGAAACTGTTAGCCGAGTATGTTTTTTATTTGCGATCATCCTGATTGCGATCACACTTTTAAAGGGGTAATCATGGGTTTAGATATGTACCTAAGTGCAAAGAAGTATTTTTATTCTACGGACGATGATCCATTACCGACCAAAATTGCCGAGTTGGTGGGTATTAGTACACCGGTTCAATACATTTCTTTTAGGGCTATGTATTGGAGGAAATGCTTTCAAGTGAACGATTGGTTCATTGACATCTTGGACGATAGAGATGTTTTACAGGAGTGCGAGATAGACCGAGAAAAACTTGAGGACTTGCTTAATCAATGCAAACTTTTTCTCAAGGGTGAACCGTCTTATTTTAAGGATGGAGAAGAAGTCGAAGACTTAAAAGAAGAGATGGAGATCACAGTAGAAGGGCTCGAGAAATGTCTAAAAGAATTTCCCGATGGTTTTTGGTTTACTTATTGTGCAAGTTGGTAAGGAGAAAAAATGATTACTAAAAAACAAGTTGAAAAAGCCGGCTACACAATACTACCCCGAGGTGGGAGAGTCAGGCTTGACCCGACCGATATACCTCACGAATGGCACGACCTATGTAATGACTTTGGGGTAGACCCAAAATGTAAGGAGATCATCCTATGTGTGTGTGGTGTGATGGAAATAGGAGAACACGAATGATAACTATATTTTTTGAACGAGATGGAAGTGTATGTGAGTCGGTACATTTTGCGACAGAAGGGTGTTATGTCACTTGCTATAGTGCTCTTGAGCATTACGCAAGACTTAATAACTTAGACATGACAGAAGTAAGCACAAACGAAGACTGGCATGAAGAGCACGAAGCCAGTCAGAACAACACTTGAGGAGAAGACAAATGAACAGCGACCTTTTAGATGAATACTGCGACCAAATGTTTGGTCATGAAGACTGGCAAATGAACTGGGACAAAAAGGGAAACCTGATTGTCACTTTCTATAAAAAAGCTAGACCCGAATACTTAGAATTACATGAGGAGAATGAAGAATGAAACAATTAACTATAAATTTAGAAGAGACGGACGATGCAATGATTCAAATTCTTGCTAAACATGCGGTGTTAAACGGAGAATATTCTGAGGACTTTGACTATGCATACGAGTGCGAGTGGAGGTACTTTGAGGATGAATTAAATAGAATGGGAGAAGAATGAGATCTAATCTAGCCCAAAAGGCCAAGCTAGTACCGGCTTTTAGTGGTTTCGTACACCCCGACCAAGGGGTTGACGAGATCTATTTATCAGCCGATGATCTAATTGGAGCGGTTCTCTGCGAGTCGTCTCCTCACTTTAACCGAGTAAAACTAAGAACAGGCATCATCTATTACATGAGAGATGCCGATTTGGAGAAATCATGACCATAGAATCAGAGATCAAACGCCTTGAAAAGCTAGCCAAGTGGCATATGAATCAGTCAAATGATCTGCTCCGGAACAATCCGAGAGACATGAAACAACACCGGAACGATGCTAAAAGCCTAGCAAATTTGGTAGAAAAATTAAGGAGTTCATCCCTTCAAGGAGAAAACCATGAATAATTTAGATAAAAGATATCCACGCACTTTGAGCGAGGCATTCCCAAATGATGCTGAGCACTCCTATGCCATCATAGCCACGGCTAAAAGGCCTCTGTATGCCTTGCATTGGCTAGGTTATGGGTTTGTCTGTATGTTTATCGGCTTTATCTTTGGAAGATACCTTTGAAGAGCCTGTTCGCCATCTACTTGGTGGAAGATGAGAATGGTTTCGTAACTGTCAAGTCCGACCATGTGGGTAAGGGTTTGATGTGTTACGAGATCGGAGTAGAAATCCTAGCCAACCTCAAGATCGCGGAGCATGTAAACCCCGAAGTCTTGAGTGTTGACTACCTTTATTATTCAGAAAGCCTACATTGAGCGACAAAGGCTTAGTCCTAATTGGAGTACGCCTATCCTCTTCATTGTGTCGTTAGCATCTTCTCCAACGACCTCGCTCATCCAGTACTTCCATCCGATCTCTTTTGCTATGCGTTCACCCGTTTTACTCGCATCATTGTCAGCCACGACAAAACCGGTGGGCAATCTGCTTGCGATTTTCTTCATGTTTCCCGCACTAAAACAGATATGAATCGTGTACCTTCTGCTCAGTTTTCTCAGCGCAGTTTGGATGGAAAGACCAGTAGCATACCCTTCACAGAGAACATGAACTCCCTTGTTATCGATGATCAGCTCAGCAAAACTGGTGCGTTGACCATACAAAAACTTCTTATCCCCATCCTCTTCGATCAACTGGCATCCAACAAGGTGGCCATCCACTCGCATGGGTACGACCAAGGTTTTTAAGCCTTCGTGAGCCCATACTCTATCCTCCATGCCCACGAACCCCTTTTTATTGAGATACTCATGCTTAGCCAGTAATGTCTCTCGCATGATAAAGGATGCCCTCTTGACCGCATCCAACTGATCAGCCTGTCGCTTTGCATCAGCTTGTCTCATATCCCTAGCTATTTTTTGACGGTCTATCTTTACAGGAGACTCAATCTTCCATAAAGAAACATCCGTATCCATTGCATGGTTCTGTACAAAGCCATGATCTCCCATGAACTTTACCGCTCCGTTGCGCTTTCTAGGATGATCTTCTGTTGGGTATCTCCTCCATACCCCGATGGGCGGGACATGGTCTATGAGAATCCCATGCGCTTGGCAAAATGAAATGAATTCCATTACCGCATCCTCCTAATTGATCTGATGTACCGCTTGATGCCGGCATCTACAAACCTAACAACCTCATCGCTTGGTGTTATTGGAGAGTCATGTAACATCCTAGGCCATACTCCGAACTTTTCTTTGTAGACATTTGCAGCTCTACCGCTCGACCATCCCTGTACTTTTACATACCATTGGAGCATTGACCACCAACTCTGCTTATCTCCACGAGCCATAGTGCCTGTCAGCTCTTGCATTTCACCCGCTACCGCCTCAACCTTGGTCTTTTTTTCCCGTACATGACCGCACGACTTGCAAACATCAGAGTTCAAAGGCCATAGAGCCTGACACTTAGGACATTTAGAAGCTTCTTTCTCTTTTATTGTTGGTTCTTTCTTGGCCTTCTCCTTGCCATCATCCAACTCACTAACCCCTTCGCCAAATACTTCGTCCCAATCTCCTCTGAATCTCAAGTAATTACCGGAGTGATCAAGCCATACTGCAAACTCTTTACCTTCATAACCCCTCATCACCCGACCCATTTGTTGGATGTGAGATGACAATGACTTGGAAAATGGACGAGCTGATACGCCGATCAGAACATCAGGCACATCGAATCCCTTGGTTAAGATATCCGTTGCAATAAGCCCATGAATCTCCGTATCAGGCTTGCTGAAATCCTTGATGACTTCCTTCTTAAACTCATCGTCATCCTTGTAACTGATGCTAATAAAGTTATAGCCACGCTCTCCAAACTTCTTGGCCAAATCGTTACCATGATCTACACCTGAGCAAAACACCACAGTCTTGGCCGGTTTACCAAAGATCTCATGCGTTTTCTTCTCCCACTCGACCACGATATCTCCGGTGATCTGCATACCTCGCTTGGTTGTTTCCTGTGGTGACCACTCACCGGCTACCTTCTTAGCCCCCGTCATGTCAATCTCTTTAGCTATAAACACCTTGAGAGGTACGAGCACCCCCTGATCCACCAACTCACGAGTGGTGACCGTGGAAATCACATCCTCATAAACATTAGACAATCCCTTGGTGAAAGGTGTGGCACTCAATCCTATGACTCTGATGTCTGGATTGTTCTTGATGAACTCGACCGTAGCTGATCGAGTTTGGTGTGCCTCATCTACAATTAAAAGATTGAGGCCGGGGAACTCATCCCTCCTCTCTAATGTTTGAGCTGAGCAGATTTGAATCCTTTCGTGTGGCCTGTTCCTCCAATGACCAGACTGAAGTACCCCGTGATCGATGTCGTACTTGTCTAGCCGTGAACTGGTTTGATCGCACAGAATGATCCTGTCAAGAACCATTGCAGCTCGATTACCTTTGTCCTTGGTTGCCTCTAGTAAGGCAATAGCCATCTCTGTTTTACCCGCGCCTGTTGGGGCATAAAGCATCATGCTTTTTTTGCCTGATGCAAAACCTTTACGCAAAGCCTCTAGCGTAGCCGACTGATACGGCCTTAGTTCTAATCCCATTTTGTTTCTCCAATTACTAGCACACGAGCCTGCTAGCTTAGGCTTTACTTACTTCTTCCGTTGTATTGCTGATATCTGCTTCTTTAGTTGAGCATTCTCATTCAAAAGAGTGTCTCTACTGATCCGCGTTGACTTCAGCTCTATTTCAAGTAACCTGATTTCCTCCCTTAAAGTTTGAATAGTTTTAGTTGCTAAATCTTTCTCTGATTCATCAGCTTGCATGACCGCTACTGCCAAACGATCTTTCAATTTATCATTCTCATCAGCCAAAGTCTTGATCACTTCAGAACTTCTGTCATCAGTCTCTTTATTCTTTGCTTCTGTGGGTTTGGTATCGTACTTCGCTTTTCTTTCAAACACCTTACCATTACGGGTTACTTTTACCTTCTCAGGTTTACTCTTCCCTCTCATTTGCGTAACAAAAGGTACAGATACCTTGCAAGCCTTAGCTATTTCTTGATCAGACCAGAACTGCCATTCAAAATCTTCAAGCATATCCTTGACTGCGTTGCGCTTGTCTTCATTGGTACGATGCCTACCGTTGTCAAAGTTAACGCTCTTTGATCTGAGGATAGCGTCTCTCAATGTACCGTTGACTATCTGCGCTTCAATCTCTGTCTTACCGGCCTTCTGATGGGCAAAGAATCTGTGGAATCCATCTGTTAAATAGTACTTAATGCCATCAAAGTACACAATCACCGATGGAAATCTTGCTCCTGCAATTAAAGCATCTGCGTACTCATTGACCGCCTCTTGAATGATCTTGACACGAGACTGAGTACCGCCGTCTAAAGTTAGTTGATTTAGTTTTAACATTTATTTTCCTTGTTCTCTCATTGTCCAACCTAATAAAAAGTATGTCCATTTTGTGTTGATGTTTATTTTTGTATATCTAGTGCCATTCCATAAATCACTTACGTGTTTTGATTTAGTGGCCATAAAAAACTCAAACGCTTGTCTAGCTTTGTCCATAATTAACCCCTTTTAATTGCTCTTTTTGTCCAACATTCTGCACATATCCACTTGGTGGGCGACATAAAGATACCCCCATGTGGGATTCTTTGACGATTACATTTTTGGCATTCCTTCATTTGATGTACTGGTTGGCACTTACCCAAGCCTAGCTGTTGTGTTACAAAACTCATTCGTATTCCTCTTGAACTGGCCACATTACTACTGGCGTTTCTTCTCCTATATATCCACCTTCTATATTAAATTCAATAAACTCCTCTGCCTCCTCCGGTGTCATACCATCACGATCCACAAAGATATCTATGATCTTCATGCCATCGTAGACAAGTACATCTACCCTAGTCTGATCACGCCAGATACATGCTTGACCGCATATAGCCTCATCCAATCCATCGTATTTAATCATCAAAATCTCCTCGGTGTGGCGGGAAACATTTCTCATAGAACCCTTGTCTTTTATCCCAGTTCCATCTTTCCCATGAGTAGTAAATAACCTTCAATCTTTTGTTTGAGTATCTCCACAAGGTTCTCATATGTTCTTCTCCTTTTTGTTCATCATTAATCGCTCTCTTTTAAGCCATCAATCTGGTCAATAATCCACTGACAATCTTTACGTAATGCATCAAATAAAGGTTTTGATTCTTTATCTATTGTTCCATCATCATTAAAAGAGTGATGAATATAAAGCTCTTCATATATGCTTTTGGTTCTTACATTTATTGTTAGGTTTACATCTGTTTCCAAGTCCCATATATGTCTTAAGATTTGTATTGCATCTTCAAATTCACCCGTACAACAATTAGAAGTGTATAAACTAAATTTATAGCCACCATCTTGATCTACTTGTTCATTAATTGGCTCTTCATCAATTTCTAATGAAATTGGTTTTAATATTGTTTTCATAATAAACCCTCCTCAATAAAAAATTTATACATGTCTTTGTACCTTTTATTGAATTTACGCATTGTCATCGGTGGGGGGGATGCATCGTCACCATATAACATATACCAATCCTCTAAAGTAGCCTCAAGTACATCAACATTCAAACCAAACGCATCTGCTACTGATCGCCATACCCCGTGCGCTGCTTGAGCAGAGGCTCCCATCCAAATTCCTGATACTGGTGACCCATCAGGAGCTTTTCCATAATAATCTTTAAACATAATGTTGTATGCTTTTGTAGCTTCTCGTCCAACATCAATCCAATTCCTTAGATTTGTAGCTTCAAAATAATTATGCAAATCATCGGCGGGTTCATGCCAGAAACCATCTTTTCTCTTTCTTTTATTAGAAGACCGCCATGTTCTTATATAAAATAATGCCTCTTCTTTGGTTAGTTTTTTGGTCATGTGTTTTTCTCCTTGAGTTTTTCCTCTATCAAATGGTAAAAAAGAATCAAACCTTGTCCATCATGCTGAGTAAGTATGTCTTGGTACTCCTCATCAGTCAGTCCTAACCATTCTTTCTTGCAAAAGCCACCATAGTTAGAACACATTTCACTTTGCTCTATCTGTCTCTTGCGCCACCCTGATATGTCAGTCATGTGTTCTTCTCCTTAATAACTTTATCCCAATGATCTCCGTATATCTCATCAGCTTGTACCCATTCAAGCAAGTTAATCCAAATTGAATGTTCATACCCAAGATAGTTGTACATCTCTGCCATAAGCAAATGGCTCGCCT
>Ga0209084_1004219_pt1 | contig 10173 bp, 9 predicted proteins | sample C_130820_MF_Meta_FD_187309 | JGI IMG/M metagenome (GOLD analysis project Ga0209084, IMG submission 187309) | Freshwater microbial communities from Lake Croche, Canada to study carbon cycling - C_130820_MF_MetaG (SPAdes) (version 2) | ecosystem: Environmental > Aquatic > Freshwater > Lake | place... | reverse complement strand
ACACGTGGTGATTTTTACAATACGTGGTGTGATTATCTTTCTTTTGTTTACGCAGATCCTACATTAAAATTAATCCCTGCAAGCTATGCCCGCATCAAACCCTAATTCTCGTATTGGAATAAAAGTTATAATTGCAGCACTTGTGTTAGGTGCAGTCGCCTTCTTTATTACACGAAATAGTGGTCCTAAGGCCTTCGTCGAAACCGTTATTTCAGCTGACGCAGTAGACGCTCGTCCAGGAAGTCTTACGGTAATTCCAGAGTATAGCATGGAATTAAAGAGCGCAGAGGGTGGACGTTTATCTACGTTAGATTTTAAATTAAAACCAGGCGCCGAGGTAAAAGCAGGTGAAGTCTTAGCGCGTTTAGATCCGCAAGATTTACTTCTAGAGATCGAAAAAGATACAAATGATTATCAGGCAGCAAAAGATCGATTAGAAAAAGATCATACAGGAGAATTAGAGCTACAAAGTGCCTTTGCTGTTTTAGAAAACTATAGACGCCTTAATAAAATAGGTTCATATCCTGCGGCAGATTTGGCCGCTCAAGAAAGAAGTTATGCTAGTTTACAGCAGAAGGTTGAGCTTAAACGTATAGAAAGTAATCACGAAATAGACAATGATGAGAGTGCTTTAAAACTTGCGAAGCATCGTTTGGAAAAAATGACAATAGCTGCTACTTTTGATGCTGTTGTCGCTACCGTTTATAAGCATCCGGGAGATCTTATTGCTCCCGCAGAGGCTGTTGCTTCGCTTATTACTAAAAACAAAATTGTTGAAGGTAAAATTAGTGAACAAGATTTTGCTAAGGTTAAAGTGGGGGACGAAGCTACGGTCACTTTTATTCCTTACGGCTCGTTTGAATTTACAGGAAAAGTTGTTCAGATTCTACCTACTGCAGATCCAGAAACACAACGGCATGTTGTTTATATGGATGTAACTACAGACGCTTCTCAACCTCTAGTGCCTGGAATCAACGGAGAGATGAGCATCATAGTAGATAAACATAATGCGAAGGCAGTCATACCTCGGCGTGCACTTTTCAGTCACAATGGTGACTCCGTTTGGGTTGTTAAAAATGGCGTTGTTGAAGAACGCCACGTTAAGCGTGGCTTCGTCTGGGCGTCCGGAGTTGAGATTACTGAGGGCTTGGAACCTGGGGAACTAGTGATTGTAGATGAGTTGGAAAAATTTCATGATACAGATAAGGTTTCTATCAAGCTTATGCCCTCAGACGCCCTTAAAGAGCGTAAGTAATTTATAACTAATTGGATTTAATCCATGTCGCCTAATTTTCGTATAGCCCTTCGTTTTTTGACTGCCAAGAAACGCTCTATGGTCATGAGTCTTTCATGTATCATACTTGGCATCGGGCTTTTTGTAATTACTCAATCTGCTACGCGAGGGTTTGAGCAATTTTTCGTTAAAACGATTTTAGGTTCAGATGGTGCAGCTCGTGTAGAAGATAAACGCCAAGCAACGATTCAAAGTATCAGTGCTGGCGGTTATGGGTCTCCATTTGAGATCCAGATCCAAGACCGTAAATATATAGAAGGAATCGACTACCCGGAGCAACTTAAACGATCCGTAATGACATTTCCAAACGTAACTGCCGTATCTGAAATTTTACATGGATCTAATGTAATTATTCGCAGTTCTTTCAAAGATGATACGGTACAAATATTTGGTATAAATATAGACGATCATTTAAAGGTATCTGATTTAGGATCTCAAATTGTCCAAGGCTCAATGGATCAATTTAGAACCGCGCCTGATGGTGCTCTTTTAGGACGCGTGATGGCCGACCGTTTACACTTAGATGTTGGCGATGCATTTCAATTGGACGTCTCAGGTCAGAAGCGAAGTTTTCGCCTCAGTGCTATTTATGAAACTGGGATAGAGGATATTGATAAAGTCAGACTTTTTCTTAAAATGGAGCAAGCGCGCTCACTACTTAAAAAACCTACGGGAGCCTCTTATTTACAACTAAGTCTTAATGACGTAAGCCGTGCGCAAGCAGATTCACTTTGGATGGAGGGTGTCTTAGATCACCGAGTCAGAGGATGGCAAGACAGGCAAAAAGAATGGCTTGGTGTATTCAGAGCTTTAGCAATTTCTTCAGCAATAACTGTAACTGTATTCACACTGATTGCTGCTTTAGCTATGTTTAATACACTCGCTATGATTGTATTAGAAAAAACAAAGGACATAGCGATTTTGCGCTCTATGGGTTATACACGTGAAGATATTACCCAGATTTTTCTGTGGCAAGCTGCGATTGTTTTAGCGCTTGGTTCGATTGGGGGTTGCATCTTGGGTGCTCTAGGTACCTATGCAGTATCTAAGGTACCACTACAGATAAGTACTCTTTTTAAAACAAATACATTTATCGTATCTTGGTCTATTAGTTATTATGTCGAGGCGGTTTTTATTTCAGTTATTATGGTTATGGTAGCTAGCTTGATTCCTTCACGCAGAGCTGCTCGATTAGAGCCTGGTGATATTATTAGGGGGACTGCGCAGTGAGTCTTAATGATAAAATGAAAGGTGAGGTAGTCCTGAGCTGCAAAGGTCTTCACCGCTACCTAGGCCAAGACGAAGGTCAGGTGCATGTTCTTAAGGGAGTATCGTTCGAAGCGCGTAAAGGCCATGTCTATGCTATTGTAGGACCATCGGGGTGTGGTAAATCGACTCTTCTTTATCTTTTAGGCTTACTTGATAAGCCAAATGAGGGTGAAATTTATATAAATGGTAAGCTGATGTCCAACGACGAAGACGGAGCCAGAACGATAGCACGGGGTGAACATATTGGCTTTGTTTTTCAGTTTCACTTTTTGATGCTTGAGTTTACAGCACTTGAAAATGTCATGATGCCAATGCGTAAATTAGGTAAATTAACGCAAAGTCAAATGGAGTTGAGGGCTATGCAACTTCTTGAATCTGTAGGACTTAAGGAAAAAACGCATCGTTTAGGAACCCAGCTTTCTGGGGGTGAGCAACAAAGGGTAGCTGTTGCTAGGGCACTTGCTAATCAACCTTCAATTATTTTAGCAGATGAGCCTACAGGTAATCTTGATGTAACTAACTCTGGGATTGTTTTTGATCTTCTTACTCGATTAGCAAAAGAAAATGGGCAGGCTGTCGTGCTTGTAACCCACAACCCTGATATAGCCGCTCGATGCGACGTCAGACTGCCTATGAGGGACGGTAAATTTTTGGATTAGGTTAAGTTAGTGTCTAATTCCAAAGACTTTACAGAAATATATAGGTATTAGATTATGCTATTCTCAGTGTTGTTAATGCTAATTCTTAATACGTTTCCATATCTTAACTAAATTTTGGTTTACAACACCGACTATCATCCATTGTTTTGAAACTAATTATTTTCATTTTTCCGTGAACCTTTCCTTTAACCATACAAACCCACCCACTTACCTAAGGGTGTACTCTTTTTGTATTTTAGGTTCATTAATTCACCTCCCTTTATACTAAAACAGCGACGCTCACGATTCCTGTAACATGTCGAAGCATTTTCCGAAATCATTCAACAAGCTCCCCTTACAGATTATTATCTATCTGTTTGTTATATCGGGTCTAGCAACAGCGGGAGTTACCTACTACATGACTCCGAAGTATACTCGGGTGGGTTATGCGCCCGTTCAGCCTGTGCCTTACAGCCATGCTAAACATGCAGGCGAATTAGGTATCGATTGCCGTTATTGTCACAGCAACATCGAAAAATCAGGTTTTGCTAACCTGCCTACCGCTCAGACATGTATGAATTGTCATAGCATTATAAAGCCAAACAGCCCTCTCTTGGCTGTGGTTCGTAATAGCTATAAAACTAATCAACCTGTACCGTGGGTGCAAATCCATCGCGTTCCTGACTTTGTTTATTTCAATCACTCCGTACACATAGCTCGCGGAGTAAGCTGTGTCCATTGTCACGGTCAAATTAATCAAATGGAAGTGGTAAGCGAAGCTAAGTCCCTAAGTATGGGATTCTGTTTAGAGTGTCACCGTAATCCTGCCGCATACATACGACCTGTAAATCAAGTCACTAATCTCGACTGGAAAGCACCAAGTGAAGCAGCCCAGCTCACTATGGGAGCTAAATTTGTCCACGACTGGAAGGTTAATCCTCCTCAAAGCTGCTCAGGCTGCCACCGATGAAACGCAAAATAGTACATCCCGCCCCATCCGCACGCGCGCTGAGTGGCCCAAATTATTGGCGTAGTTTAGACGAGCTACAAGGCTCGCCTGGATTCCAAGCTCAACTTGAGCGTGAATTTCCCGAGGGTGCTTCATCCAGTGATGGAGTAGACCGCCGTAATTTCTTAAAGATTATGGCTGCCTCATTCGCTCTAGGTGGCGTAGGGATGGCAGGATGCCGCAGGCCTGAAACTCGTATATTACCTTTTGGCAAATCCGTTGAAAACTATATTCAAGGACTCCCAATTTACTATGCAACGGCTATGCCTTTGCGTAAATCTGCATTCCCAGTACTGGCTGAAACCCATCAAGGTCGTCCAACCAAGATAGAGGGTAATCCTGGTTATGCTCCTTATGGTGGAGCTACTTCACTGATGGCTCAGGCTTCAATTCTTGATCTCTACGACCCCGATCGTGCTACTGCGCACTATAAGAATGGCGCAAAAATTGATGGCGCTTCAGTAAATCAGATTCTTTCTTCTATCAATGCTAAGTATTCTCAGAATCAAGGTGAAGGCCTTGCCTTTCTAGCTTCTGAGTCCTCGTCTCCGACTCGTGCCCGTTTGGTCCGTGAATTACAGGACAAATTTCCTAAAGCGTCTTGGGCTGAGTATGAGCCGATTTCTGACGAAGCACCGCTTGATGCAGCGCAAACCGTTTTTGGCAAGACCGTTAAACCTGTTTATCAATTAGGAAAAGCTAAACGTATTGTTTCTATTGATGCTGACTTTTTACAGTCAGAGGCAGGAAGTGTATTTTACGCACGTGAATTCGCTAAAGGCCGGCGCGTTGTAAATAAAGATGACGACATGAATCGTCTTTATGTCGCTGAAAGTGGTTTTACTCTTTCTGGTAGCATGGCGGACCACCGCTTACGCTTGGCAAGTACACACATGCTTGCTTTTGCTGCAGCCTTAGCTGCTAAAGTTACGGGAGACTCAGCCTACGAAAAGTTAGCCCAAGGATTAGATATCAAAGCTGGCTGGATAGATGAATGTGCTGCTGATCTATCAAGCAACAAATCGCATGGACTTGTTATCGCTGGCGCGCATCTTCCTGCTGCAGTACATGCCATCACTTATGCAATTAATGCAGCCTTAGGTAACATTGGATCTACCGTTGATTTCTTGGAAGTTACTGAAAGTAAGGCAAAATCAATTGAAGATATTTCTAAGGATATTACGGCTGGCTCCGTAAAGACACTTGTGATTCTTGGAGGTAATCCTGTTTACAATGCTCCTGCAGATTTAAATTGGGCGGAAGCTCAAAAATCAGTAAGTGAAGTTATTCGTTTAGGTTACCGCTTAGATGAAACTGCTGCACATGCTTCCGTTAATATTTCTGAAGCTCATTATTTAGAATCTTGGGGTGATGCTCGCACAATCGATGGAACGATTGCAGCAATACAGCCAATGATTAATCCACTCTTTGGTGGTTTAACAGAAATCGAAGTACTTGCGCGTATTTTAGGAGTTGGTAAAACAGATCCTCATCTTTTAGTTCAAGTAACGATCGGACTATTAACAGATGGATCTACAACTGCCTTTGATCGTTTCTTACACGATGGGCTTTTATCTGATTCTTCCTATCCTAAAGTACCTGTTGAATACAACGGTCAGGCTCTTGGTAATCTCGTAAATAAGTCTCCTAAGCATATTGCTTTATCTAAAGATAATTTAGAGGTCCGTTTTACCAGTGATATCAAAGTAGACGATGGACGCTTTGCGAATAACGGTTGGTTACAAGAGTGTCCTGACCCAATCACGAAAATAGCGTGGGACAATGCAATTTGGGTAAGTCCTCGTTTAGCTAAAGAACTTGGTATTACTTCAAAAGGATCACTGCTACAAATTACCCGTGATGAAACAGAAGTGTTCGAAAAGGGTAAGCAGATGGCAGAGATCGCAGAAATTACTCTCGATGGCCGTAAGATTCGTGGTCCCTTACATATTCAGCCAGGGCTTTCTAACTACACACTCATTATTCCTGTTGGCCACGGCAGAACAGTAGCTGGTAGAGTAGGAGATAACATTGGCTTTAACGCATATCCTCTGCGTTCATCTCAATCTATGGCGTTTGCATCTGGTGCTACACTCGTACTTACGGGTAAACGTCATGAACTAGCTAATGTTCAAAATCATTGGTCTATGGAAGGCCGAGATTTAGTACGTGAAGCTAATCTTAGCGAGTATCATGAGAATCCAGCCTTCGTAAAAGAAGTAGGTATGGAATCAGAATCACCTTCAGATATAGGTAAAGAAGGTGAAAAGATGACGCTTGCTCAGCGTAATTCTCTCATACCTCGTGGCAATTCACTTTACGAAACGCCAAAATTTGATGGAGCCCATCAATGGGGAATGAGTATAGATTTGAACACCTGTATTGGCTGTAACGCCTGTGTAGTTGCATGTCAGTCTGAGAACAATATTCCAATTGTAGGCCGTGATCAAACAATCCGCGGTCGATCCATGCATTGGATACGTTTAGATCGTTACTACTCTGATGGAAAGTTAGATGGCGGTTTATTCGGCGGTGATGGTAACCGTGAAATTCCTGAAGATCCTCAAGTGTCCCTGCAGCCGATAGGTTGTATGCACTGTGAACTTGCCCCGTGCGAAATGGTGTGCCCTGTAAATGCTACGGTCCATGACGACGAAGGATTAAATGTAATGGCTTATAATCGTTGCATAGGAACACGTTACTGCGCAAATAATTGCCCTTACAAAGTACGTCGTTTCAATTACTTTGATTGGAATGATAAGAAATTAGACAGTCTTTACATGGGACCACTCGGTGAGCATGGCATGCCCGAGCTTGTAAGTATGGCGAAAAATCCTGAAGTCACTATCCGTATGCGCGGTGTGATGGAAAAATGTACTTACTGCGTGCAACGCATTGAAAACGGAAAAATTCAATGGAAGGTTCAAGCAACACGTGAAGGTCGTCCAGGGGACGTAGTTGTGCCTGATGGCCATATTAGAACAGCTTGCCAACAAGTCTGTCCTACAGAATCTATAGTTTTCGGAAATCTGCTAGATCCTAATAGTGCAGTGTCTATCGCAAAATCTCGTGAGCAAGATTATGCACTCCTAGGATACTTGAATATACGTCCTCGTACGACTTATCTTGCACGTTTACGTAACCCAAATCCACGTATGCCTGATTACAATTCACTTCCGCTTAGCCGTATTGAACACAACAGTAAGAGCGAGGCTGGTATAGGTGCTCCTGAGAAATCAGATTCATCAACAGAAAAAAAGGAAAGTAAGAGCTAATGGCACACGCAACTGAACATTCTGCACCAGCGATTTTAAGTGAGGTTAATCCGACCTCACTACCACGTGCAAAAATGGTCGATAACGACCGTGACTTTGCATGGATCACAAATAAAATTTGTGGTATTATAGAAGGTACTACACCTGCTTGGTGGTGGTGGTGCTTTGCTATCGCTTGCTTTATTGCCTGCTTCACTGTCGCAGGTATTATTTATGTTGTAGCAACTGGCGTAGGTGTTTGGGGGCATAGAAGTCCAGTGAATTGGAGCTGGCCAATTGTTAACTTCGTTTTCTGGATCGGTATTGGTCATGCAGGTACCCTAATTTCAGCTATTTTGTGTCTACTACGTCAAAAATGGCGTACCTCAATTAATCGTGCAGCCGAGGCGATGACCATTTTCGCTGTAGTATGTGCAGGCATATTTCCTGTATTTCATATTGGTCGTGTTTGGTATGCTTGGTTTCTTTTTCCTATACCAAATTATAACGTAATATGGCCACAGTTTCGTTCACCTTTAGAATGGGACGTTTTTGCAGTATCTACGTATGGTACCGTATCTGTATTATTTTGGTATGTTGGACTCTTGCCTGATTTAGCAACATTACGTGACCGTTTTGCGTTAGCAGGACGTGAAACACGTTCTAAAATATATGGTTTTTTTGCTTTAGGATGGCGCAGTTCCGCTCGTGCTTGGAGCCACTATGAAATGGCTTACCTTATTTTAGCTGGTATTGCTACACCCCTCGTTTTATCAGTACATACGATCGTTTCCTTCGATTTCGCTGTATCCTTGATACCAGGCTGGCACACCACAATTTTCCCTCCCTATTTCGTAGCAGGCGCTATCTTTTCTGGATTCGGCATGGTGCTGACCTTAATGTTGCCATTACGTGCTATATACAAGCTCGAGGATCTTATTACACAGTATCACATCGATTGTATGTGTAAAATTACTTTAGCTACAGGTACAATGGTAGGATACGCTTATGCTATGGAATTCTTTATAGCATGGTACAGTGGTAACCCCTATGAAGGATTTACATTCATTAATCGTGCATTTGGACCCTATGCTTGGGCCTATTGGATAATGATTAGTTGTAATGTAATCACTCCACAATTCTTCTGGTTTAAAGCTGTAAGGAAAAATACAACCTTTGTTTGGGTATTATCACTATTCGTAAACTTGGGTATGTGGTTCGAGCGTTTCGTCATTATCTGTACATCGCTAACCCGTGATTTTCTTCCCTCAAGTTGGGGCTATTTATCGCCAACTGTTGTTGATATATTTACATTTTTTGGAACGTTCGGTGTATTCTCAATCTTGTTCCTCTTATTCATCCGCTTCCTCCCGCTGATGGCTATGGCAGAAATTAAGGGAGTAACTCCTCAGGCCGACGCTTTTAGCGGCCATAACCCACACGCTTGACCATGGCTGAACAACCCTACGGTCTAATTGCTCGTTTCAACACTCCTGGTGATTTATACCATGCTGCTGAAAAAGTGCGCGATGCTGGCTATAAAAACTGGGACTGCTTAACTCCTATGCCTATTCACGGCTTAGACTCTGCGATGGGCGTTAAACGCTCAATTGTTCCTCGTTTCTCTTTAGCTGGTGGAATAACCGGTTTTTGTACAGGCATGTCCATGATTTGGTGGATGAATGCCGTTGATTATAAGTTGGTTGTAGGAGGTAAACCTTTATTCAGTCCTTTATCCGCGTTTCCTGTCTCATACGAGCTTACTATTCTTTTCACTGCTTTTGCCACTATCGGTGGAATGTTCTTCTTAAATGGTCTTACTCAACTCTACCATCCTGTTTTGAAATTCGATAAGATACATAGAGCTACAAATGATTCTTTTTTTATCGTTATTGAAACTAGCGATCCACATTACAATTCAACAAATACTCGCTCCCTCCTTGCCGAGGTAGGCGGTCTTGAAATCGCTGAACTCGAAGCCTGAGCACCATGCGTAACGTATACTTAATTACAGCTTTTTTGGTTATACTCACTATTTCTATTCTTGGATTTAGAGGGGCGTATTTCACGCAGTCCCCTTTCGATGTATTTCCCGATACTTTATTTCCTGGTATGAAGTACACTGCTAAGGTACGCACTCAGGGAGGCTTTGCTTTTTTTGCTGACGGCCGTGCAGATCGCTTACCACCCGCTGGCGCCGTGGCCAATAGTCAACCTTTTAAAGCCGATGATGCAGCTCTCTACTTTGGTAAAAACCCAGATGGATCATGGTTGCGTGGCTATCCAGCAGCCATAAAAGTAGATTTAGCTTTTGTTCAACGCGGCCGTGAACGTTATACGATTTACTGTTCGCCTTGTCATGGAAACGTAGGTGATGGTAATGGTATTACAAAACGTTATGGAATGGGTGCTACACCTAGCTACCATGATGACCGTATACGTCATTTGCCTGAAGGTGATATTTTTGATGTAATCACCAATGGTGTAGGTCCTGCATACCAAATGTATGGCTACGCCGATAAGATTGAACCCAAAGATCGTTGGGCAATTATTTCTTACGTAAGATCCTTACAGCGTGCTCAACTTGGAACAGTCAATGATGTGCCAGAGCAAATCAAAATGGAGCTAGTAACCAAATGAGTAACTCCGTGGATACGTCAACCCATTCCGCAGGGGCTCCCGCTTCTGGTAAAGCACTCACTATAGGAA
>Ga0209084_1004218_pt1 | contig 10180 bp, 9 predicted proteins | sample C_130820_MF_Meta_FD_187309 | JGI IMG/M metagenome (GOLD analysis project Ga0209084, IMG submission 187309) | Freshwater microbial communities from Lake Croche, Canada to study carbon cycling - C_130820_MF_MetaG (SPAdes) (version 2) | ecosystem: Environmental > Aquatic > Freshwater > Lake | place... | reverse complement strand
ATACGACGTTGCAGAGCATCTGCGGACCCCGCAAGACATGGCGGCTTATTTGGAGGCTTGCATGGAAGCTGCAGATGGCGATGCCAATTTCATCGCAAAGGCTTTGGGCGATATTGCCCGCGCCAAAGGCATGACACAAGTGGCACGCGATGCCGGTCTTTCACGCGAAAGCCTATACAAGGCCCTGTCCGGAGATCGTGCCCCGGGCTTAGATACCATTTTGAAAGTTATGCACGCATTGGGGTTGGAGCTGCGCGCACAAGTGGCGAGTTCTTGAGGCTCCCAAAGCCCATGGCACCAGCAGTTTCAATTCGCCAAGCCGTGATCGCTGATGCCGCTGACATTTCCAAGCTGATTGCGTCAACATCTGACGCCTGCTGCTTTTCCCACAGTCAACCTTGCCCAGACTGGTATAGCACCAGCTTACAAACCCCTGCCATTGAAGCCTTGATCATCTCGGAGCGCTTGGTTTTCTTGCTAGCCACAAATGACCACGCCATTGCTGGCGTGTTGGCGATCGAAGACAAGTCCTCCATCAAGTATTTTTTTGTCGACCCAGCGCAACAAAAAATGGGCTTGGGTAAACGACTTTGGCATTTTGCAAAGCGCAACGGCGAATTCGGCCCAACGCTCAAGGTGCGATCGTCTCTCTTTGCAGTCCCGGTGTATCAGCGACTTGGCTTTCAAGCCACCGAACCAGCCTCCTGTTTCAATGGCTTGAATTTCCAGGCCATGGTGGCCTTTAGCCCGTGAACATCTCTGCGGGACATCACGCCCGTGCATCACGCCTCCTACAATCGCGCTATGACTTCCATTTACGCCCAACGCCGTGCCCGTCTCGCTGCCCAATTGAACCCCGGTGGCATCGCCATCATCCCCACCGCGCTAGAGCGTCAGCGCAACCGGGACAGCGATTTTTTGTACCGCCACGACAGTTACTTTTACTACCTGACCGGCTTCACCGAGCCCAACGCCTGTTTGGTGCTCACCGCCGAAGGGGATGCGACTTTGTTTTGCCAGCCCAAAGACGCTGAGCGCGAGGTTTGGGATGGCCTGCGCTTAGGGCCTGCCGCAGCCCCCGCTGCGCTGGGTGTGCAAGCGACCTACCCCTCGACCGAGTTGGCCAGTCAAATGCCCAAAATGCTGGAAAACCGCAGTACCGTGTGGTACCCCTTTGCCACCCACAAGGGTTTGGAGTCGCAGGTCGATGGCTGGCTGGGCAGCGTGCGCGCCCGGGTGCGCTTTGGCGCGCTGTGTCCGGATCAGCAGCGCGATGTGTGCGGCCTGCTGGATGAAATGCGCTTGATCAAAGACGCCCATGAATTGACCATCATGCGTCGCGCCGCGCAGATCAGCGCGGGCGCGCACATTCGCGCCATGCAGCGCAGCGCCGCCATGTTGCGGGCCAGTCAGGAGGTGCGTGAGTACCACCTGGACGCAGAGTTGTTGCACGAGTTTCGGCAACACGGCTCGCAATACCCCGCCTATGGCTCCATCGTGGCGGCGGGGGCGAATGCCTGCGTGCTGCATTACCGCGCAGAAGCCGGACTGATCCGCGATGGCGATTTGGTGTTGATTGATGCAGGCTGCGAGCTGGACGGCTATGCCTCAGACATCACCCGCACATTCCCTGCCAACGGCAAGTTCTCCGGTCCGCAGCGCGTGCTGTACGACCTGGTGCTGGCCGCCCAAGACGCCGCCATCGCCGCGACCCGCGCTGGGGCCCGTTTTGTCGAACCGCACGAGGCCACTGTCAAAGTACTGGCCCAGGGCCTGCTGGATCTGGGCTTGCTCGATACAAACAAGGTGGGCAACGTGCAAGACGTGATTGCCAACCGCAGCTACTTTCCCTTTTACATGCACCGTACCGGGCACTGGCTGGGCATGGATGTGCACGACTGTGGCAGCTATGTGGAGCCCTCCGAGGTGGGCTCAGTCAACGAGCGCAAAGATCCTTTGAGCGGCGAGACCATCAAAGACCGACCCAGCCGCTTGCTGCAACCCGGTATGGTACTGACCATCGAGCCGGGTTTGTATGTGCGCCCCGCACCGGGGGTGCCCGAGCAGTTTCACAACATCGGTATCCGCATCGAAGACGATGCGGTGATCACCGCCACCGGTTGTGAGTTGATCAGCCGAGGCGTGCCGGTCAAAGCCGAAGAGATCGAAGCCTTAATGCGCGGCTAAGCGGATGACAGCGCTTCAATTGGTGCACATCAATTTGGGCCAGACGCGGCCCCTGCGTGTGGGCGAGCGCAAGCTCATGTCGGCGATTGGCAAAACGCCGGTCGCCGGACCGGTGCGGGTGGGCCTTTTGGGTTTGGCAGGCGATGAGCAAGCCGATTTGTCGGTGCACGGTGGGCTGGACAAAGCGGTGTACGCTTTTCCGTTAGCGCATTTGGCCTACTGGCAACAACAACGCATGGCGCACAGTGTCAGTTTGTTTGAAGAGACCGATGAAACTTTGCCGCCGGGCTTTGTGGGTGAGAACCTGAGCTTGACGGGCCTGCGTGAAGACGCCGTGTTCATCGGCGACCGACTGCACTTTGCCGATTGCGTGCTGCGCGTGACCCAGCCCCGCGAGCCGTGTGGCAAATTCAATGCGGTGATGGGTTATGCCCAAGCCGCGCGCGACATGGTGCAAAGCGGCTTTTGCGGTTTTTACCTGGCGGTGGAGCAGATGGGCACGTTGCAACCTGGCGAATCGTTTGCGCTGGTGCCGGGCGCGCGCCAGATGTCGATCGCGCAAGCCTTGGCGCTCAAGCGGCACAAACACTTGCGCTGAATAGCGGTTGCGCATCATGCTGTCCATGAAAGTGAAATGTGCTTTGGGGGACTAAGCATATTTACCCATCCAGTGTCTCTGATGCCCAGGTCTACAATCAAAAGCATGCACCCGCAGCCAGCCTGACCCGGGTTTGGTGCCGCACAACAGGAGATCCTGCATGACGACCAACCAGGTCCAAGCCGAAGAAAAACGCGCCGAGTTGCGCCGCGCCGCGCTCGAATACCACGCGTTCCCCACCCCCGGCAAAATCGCCATTGCGCCCACCAAGCAGCTCCTCAACCAGCACGACCTGGCATTGGCCTATTCACCCGGCGTGGCCTCTCCGTGTGAAGAAATTGTCAAAGATCCAGCCAACGCTTTCAAGTACACCAGCCGTGGCAATCTGGTCGGCGTGGTCACCAATGGCACGGCCGTATTGGGCTTGGGCGACATAGGTCCTCTGGCGAGCAAGCCCGTCATGGAGGGTAAAGGCGTTTTATTCAAGAAGTTTTCGGGCATTGATGTGTTTGACATCGAGATCAATGAAAAAGATCCCGACAAACTGGTGGAGATCATCGCCTCCTTGGAGCCCACATTTGGCGGCATCAATCTCGAAGACATCAAAGCGCCTGACTGTTTTTACATCGAGCGCAAGCTGCGCGAACGGATGAAGATCCCGGTCTTTCACGATGACCAGCATGGCACGGCCATTGTGGTGGGCGCCGCCATCTTGAACGGCCTGAAAGTCGTGGGCAAAGACCCCAAAAAAATCAAACTTGTGACTTCCGGTGCAGGGGCTGCGGCCTTGGCATGTTTGGGTTTGCTCGTCAAATTGGGCATTCCGCGGGAAAACATTTGGGTCACTGACCTGGCGGGCGTGGTCTATGCGGGCCGCACCGAGTTGATGGACGAAGACAAAATTCAGTTTGTCCAGAAGACCGATCTGCGCACCCTCAAAGAAGTCATTGCCGGCGCGGATGTGTTTTTGGGGCTGTCGGCTGGCGGCGTGCTCAAGCAAGACATGGTCAAGTCGATGGCCGCCCATCCCCTGATCTTTGCCTTGGCCAACCCCAACCCCGAAATCGATCCGGCCGACGTCAAGGCGGTGCGTGATGATGCGATCATGGCCACAGGCCGCACGGACTACCCCAACCAGGTCAATAACGTGCTGTGCTTTCCGTACATTTTTCGGGGTGCCTTGGATTGCGGGGCCACCACCATCACTGAAGAGATGGAAATTGCGTCGGTCTACGCGATTGCTGAATTGGCGCAGGCCGAGCAAAGCGAAGTTGTCGCCGCCGCCTATGCGGGCGAGCCCTTGGTATTTGGCCCCGAATATTTAATACCCAAGCCGTTCGATCCGCGATTGATGATGAAGATCGCCCCTGCCGTGGCCCAAGCGGCAGCCGACAGCGGTGTGGCTGTGCGCCCGATAGCCGATATGGACGCCTACCGTGAGCGCTTGCAAAGCTTCGTGTATGCCTCGGGCACCACCATGAAGCCTATTTTCACCGCGGCCAAGCGGGCCTTGAAAAAGCGCGTGGCCTATTGCGAGGGCGAAGAAGAGCGCATTTTGCGCGCCGCGCAAATCGTGGTCGACGAGGGGGTGGCCCGACCGACGCTCATTGGCCGTCCTGCGGTGATTGCCGAGCGCATTGAAAAATTTGGTTTGCGATTGAAAGAGGAACTGGACTATGACGTAGTCAATGTGGAGATGGACCCACGTTACCGCGACTTTTGGCAAACTTACCACCGCATGACCGAGCGCAAGGGCGTGACCATGCAGATTGCAAAGATCGAAATGCGCCGCCGCTTGTCTTTGATTGGCGCCATGTTGCTGCACAAGGGCGATGTAGACGGCATGATTTGTGGCACTTGGGGCACCAACGCCATGCACTTGAACTATGTTGACCAAGTGATAGGTAAGCGCTCGGGCGTGAATACTTATGCCTGTATGAACGGCTTGATGTTGCCCGGGCGTCAAATTTTCATTGTCGACACCCATGTGAACTATGACCCTACGGCCGAGCAGTTGTCCGAAATCACGGTCATGGCCGCCCACGAAATGCGCCGTTTTGGTTTGCGACCGAAGGCGGCTTTGTTGTCACATTCCAATTTTGGTTCGTCCAACGAACCCAGCGCGGTCAAAATGCGCCAGGTTTTAGCCTTGTTGCAGCAAAATGCGCCATGGCTCGAAGTCGATGGTGAAATGCACGGCGATGTGGCGCTGGACGGTGCAGCGCGCCAGATGGTCATGCCCAGCAGCACCTTGGTCGGCGACGCCAACTTGTTGGTGATGCCCAACATTGATGCCGCCAACATCGCGTACAACCTGCTCAAGACGGCCGCTGGTGGCAACATTGCCATTGGCCCGGTCCTGCTGGGCGCGGCCAAACCGGTGCATATTTTGACGCCCAGCGCCACTGTGCGCCGTATTGTGAACATGACGGCGCTCACAGTGGCCGACGCCAACGTCACCCGCTGACACCTTGGCGGGCAGTCAAGAGGCCCTTTTTTGCCGAAAGACCCGCAAGGGCTTGCCTTTATAGCGGGCAGGCCCTTGCTTTTTTCTGCCGCTTGCGGCAAACTCACGCCTTCGGATTTTCGGGTTTACCCGCAGGTCCACGAAAGGTTGATGACATGGTGTTAGGGCAAGTGAGGCGTCTCGCTCAGTTTTCAGCGGGTTTGTTCTTGTTGTGGTTCATCCTGGTTTGCCCGGCGAAAGCCAAAACGGTTCCAGAAGCTGCTTTTGTTTCCATCGGTTTGTCGCAGTTGCCCCGCGAAGGGCAAGAGACTTACAAACTGATTCACCAAGGTGGGCCCTTTCCCTATGAAAAGGACGGCGTGGTGTTTGGTAATCGGGAGCGGATTTTGCCCTCGAAGCCACGTGGTTTTTACCATGAATACACCGTGAAAACGCCAGGAGAAAGATCCAGGGGTGCGCGGCGCATTGTCTGTGGTGGTTTGGAGGTGCGTGAACCTCAAAATTGCTATTACAGCGACGATCACTACACGAGCTTCCGCGAGATCGCAGATAAGAAATGAGTGTCTTTGTGTTGTCCAATGGGGTAGCGCAAAGGCAAATTGAGAAAGAGTCCCCATGCCAGTACAGCTGGAGGACGAATTGAATAACAGCCACCAGCTGAAGTTTTTTTGACTATAGAAAGAACCACGGAGATGGATACGCCACTTCGTCAAGACCCAGAAACACCTCTCAAAGGTGTAAGGACGAACATCGTCCAGTCGATTCGCGCATTCCGCGTGAGTGACTTGCAAGAAGCAGCCCAGGGTCTGGGGCACCACTTCTTGTTCGCTAACTTGTCCACGGCACAAAGTAAGCAAGATGTACTCGATCTGATTGCGGGCCAGTTCACACTGCCGGCGCATTTCGGTAAAAACTTCGACGCCTTGTACGACTGCATGACCGACCCCTTGCACAAGTCGGGCCCGCAGCCTGGCTTCATTGTGGTGCTTGAGCAGATTCCTGCCAACGCCAAATTTGACAAAGAGGCCCGCGAACAGTTGCTTGATATTTTCCGAGACACGGCCGATTACTGGGGAGACAGGAAGGTACCTTTCCGATGCTTCTATTCTTTTCTGTAGCCCGTTCTGCACAAGCTAGCCAAGCAGAACGGGCTCACGAGGCTCACAGTGATGTGAATCTTTCGGCACAAGAGTTGGAATCCGGTGAAAAAATGCCGACCGATAAACTGATTGACGTGTCACCTTTGGCCCTGCGCATGAGCAGTCCATTCAATGCAGGTTACTGGTTGGCGGCAGCTTAAAACAGAGCTTTGCAGATGCGCAAAAGCCCGCTGTAAGCGGGCTTTTTGTTGGCAGGGTCCGTCATCCGATCGCCTTCTTGCATCTCTTAGCTCAGGCCGTCTGCGCCAAGGCGACAAACTCTTCAACAGGGACTTCTTCCGCGCGGCGCTGCACATTGAACTCGCCGGCAAAGTTGCGCTTTGTGAGCCAAGCGCCCAAGGTGTGGCGCAACAGTTTGCGACGCTGGCTGAAAGCCACTTGCACCAGCTCTTCAAGCAGTTTGGGGTTGATGGGGGTTGGGGTTGCGCGCGGCACCATGCGGACCACGGCACTGTCAACACGGGGCGGCGGATCAAAGCTTTCAGGCGGTACAAACAGCACATTGTGCATCGCATATCGCCACTGCAGCATCACGGAGAGCCGGCCGTAAGCCGCTGTGGAAGGCTTGGCCACCATGCGGTCAATAACTTCTTTTTGCAGCATGAAGTGCTGGTCTTCGATCATGTGCACATGATCGAACAAATGAAACAATATCGGGGTGGAGATGTTGTAGGGTAAATTGCCCACCACGCGCAGCTTGGTCGTTTTCTCGGAACGGGCACGGGTAGACGGCAGGGAGGCGACACGGGTCGCCAAGTCGGTAAAGTCCACCCGCAACACATCCGATTCGACCACCGTCAATTGCGGGTGAGTGCGCAGACGGCTCGCCAAATCACGGTCCAATTCAATCACAGTCAGGTGGCCCAAGCGTTCGACCAAAGGCTGCGTCAAGGCGGCCAGTCCCGGACCGATTTCTACCATGGGGTCTCCAACTTGTGGGTTGATTTCGTCGACGATGGCGTCGATGATCCCGCGGTCCGATAGAAAGTGTTGTCCGAAGCGTTTACGGGGGATGTGTTTCATTGGGGAGGGTCGCGCATCTCTACGAATGCACGAGCGCGGAGATCCTCTTGCCAAGTGGTGAATGCTTCGTCGAGTTTTTTCTCGCGCAACAAGTTACGCGCCATCTCCCGTTGTTCGCTGGCACTGACGGGCATGTCACGGCGATCGGTGACCTCGATCAAGTGCACCCCAAAGCGGGACACCAAGGGGTCAGAGATTTGATTGGGCCGCAAGCGGTTCATCACTTGTTCAAACTCCGGTACAAACTGACCTGGACTGGTCCAGCCCAAGTCGCCGCCGCTGCTGGCGCTGCCGTCTTGCGAATGTTCGCGCGCCAAGGCCGCAAATGTGGACTGCCCTGAAGTGATGCTTTGTTTGAATGTCTGCAACTGCGCCAGGGCTTGTGACGGTGTGAGTTGGGCGCTGGTGCGCAGCAAAATATGGCGCGCACGCGTCTGGGTAACCATCACGGTAGCGGCTTCGCCTTGGCGCTTTTCAAGCACCTTCAAGACGTGAAATCCAGCGCCAGAGCGTAGAGGTCCGGCAATATCGCCGGCTTTCAAATTGACCGTGTTGTCGGCAAACAAGCTGGGGTAGCGGTCAGATGGGCGCAGGCCCATGGCCCCGCCATTGGGAATTTGGTCATTCATGAATTCATTGACCAATCCGGCGAAGTCTTCGCCTGCCCGGGCTCTTCGGGCTGCTGATTCTGCGCGGGCTTGAAGTGCCAAGATTTGGGCGGCCGAGCTGTCTTCAGGGACGGTCACGAGCAGCATGGCCAAGTTCAAATCGACCCCCATGGGAGTCGGTGTCCCCCGTTGATCACGCAAGAACTGATTGACCTCGGATTCACTGATGCGCACGCGGGTTTCCACTTCGCGCTCGCGCAGACGGCTCAAGGTCAGTTGATTGCGAATTTGCGTGCGAAAAGCGGTCAAGCTCAAGCCTTCTTGGTTCAATTTAGCGCGCAGTTGGTCTTTGTCCATCTGATTTTGACGCGCCACATTGGCCTCGGCCTGGTCCACCGCATCCTCCTCGATGCGAAGACCTGATTCCCGGGCTAGTTGCAGTTGTGCTTTTTCAAGGATCAACTGCTCCAAGGCTTGCGAGGCCATTTCTTGCGCTGACGGCAGCGGCGAGCCAGCGGGCCATTGGCTGACCATGCGGGCACGTTGTTGTTGCACGTCGTTGTTGGTGATGGGCTCGGAGTTGACCAGCGCGACGATGAAATCGGCCGAGCGCGACGCCATCGGCTTGGCCATGGCGTTTTGGGCATGCGCGCTATCGAGCCCAGCAAACAATAAACCCAAAGAAAGTAACGCGTAACTGAACGTGGAGAAGCCACGCTGGCGAGTCAAAGAAATAACAAATTTATTCATAGTGAAGGAACCGACTGGGAGGCGCCGTGTCTTCGCGCAAAAATTGATAACGAGGGATATTGTCGCGCAAGGTTTTGAGCGGGCTGGAGCCAATACGGGCCAAGCCCACAAATTCCAGTTGGAAAAGCAATCGGCTGGTCGACGAGGAGACGGTACTTTGCAAGCGTTCAAACACCACACGGCCAAGCCAACAACCGGCATCAAACTCAAAACCATAAATCGAGTCCACCATCCGGTTGTCTTTCAAGCTGAAGTTCATCCGGCCCACGCTGTACCAGCGCCCCGGCCCCAAACCTTGACCGGGCTCGGGCGGTGCCGAATCCGGCGCAGCGGACCAGCTGAAGTCACCCAAAGGCCATTGCCAACCCACGTCGACCTGTTCACTCTGGTCTTTGGTCATCCGGTAAGCCATGTTCAAGACGCGGTAGGGCGTCGGGCTGTAACGGGCACCCACCGTCGTGCGCACAGAGCGGTGTGTTTGGTTGTTGAATTGAACCAGCGAGTCGAGAGACCAACGGTCATCCCAACGTACCCCTGCACCCACGAGCATGTCACTGAAGCCTTTGGCTACCAGGCTTTCGCTCGGTAAGGTGACGCGCTGGTCATCAAACCGCAGACGCTGCGCAAAGCCGAATTTGGCCAATTCGGCCCCGTTCGAGGCGTCCAAGTAACGACTGGTCACACCCAAGGTCAACAGGTTGTTGTCAGCCAGTCGGTCTTGCCCCACATAGGGGTTGGCGCTGTAAATGGTGGACAGGTTGAAGTCGGTCGCCCCCGTGTCGTACAGCGGCAGCTTCGACTGGTCTGCATAGGGCGTGCGCACATAAAAAGCGCGGGGCTCCAGGGTTTGTCGAATGGACCGGCCAAACAGATTGGCATCGCGCTCGAGGACCACCCCGGTGTCCAAACTGAAAGTCGGTAGCACCCGGTTAAGGCTGGTGCGGCCATCGCTGAGCGGGGTATCGAGTTGGTAGCGAGTGGCATGCAATTGAACTTTAGGCGTCACAAACCCCCAAGCATTGACAAAGGGCATGCTGACTTGACTGTTGACATAGCTGCGCTGACCATTTCGCAAAACCGCGGTGGTGCCGCCCGGGATGCGCGCATAGTTGGCTTCAAACCGGGTGGTGTCGGCTGTGCTGGCGTAGTCCAAGCCATTGAGATCCCAACGGGTGTGGCGAAGTACGATTTGCGGGGCCCTGTCGTAAGGCGGGGTGATGGGCGATGCCACATCCTGTAAGGCTTGCCAGCGTAGCACTTGGGCCGTCATCGACACATCATCTTGGGCCCATGACAGGGTGCCCGATGAAGGCAATAAACGTTGAGTGAATGACAAACCGGAGCGTGGAAAATCGCGCCAATAATTGTCGTCACTCACCCGATTGAG
>Ga0209084_1004217_pt1 | contig 10180 bp, 7 predicted proteins | sample C_130820_MF_Meta_FD_187309 | JGI IMG/M metagenome (GOLD analysis project Ga0209084, IMG submission 187309) | Freshwater microbial communities from Lake Croche, Canada to study carbon cycling - C_130820_MF_MetaG (SPAdes) (version 2) | ecosystem: Environmental > Aquatic > Freshwater > Lake | place... | reverse complement strand
TAGATGAAGCTGTTATAGTAAACTTCCCGTCAGTAGTTCCCGCAACAATACGACCATTAGAGGTCGAGAGTTCAAGTACAACTGTACCAGTAACTGAACCCCTACGCAACTGCATTAGGGCAGAGTAACCCTGCACATTGACATAAGCACCGTCAATTTTCCATGCTGGAGCCGAAGTAAAAGTATCACCCTGTGTAAAGTTGAAACCATTGTAACGACCAGGGTTCATTGAGGCACCGTAACAATCTGTGAGGAGTAACCATACTTAATAAGATTTTGACGTTCACCATCGTCAATAGGGTAGATGTGTCCACCTTGGTAAAATGTAGTTCCAGGTGCTAATTGCTCAATACCGGGATTACGGTAGTGCGAATAGGAACCATCAGCGTTTTTGATTACCGTGTCAGCACGAGTGATCTTGTAACGCCAAAACAAACGATTGTCGCCAGCAGGACCTTCATCTACTGTAGGTGGAATAAAGTAGTATTGGGTCACTGTTTGCTCCTTAGAAACTTGAAGGGTATGAGGAGTTACCCCCGCCCACTATCTGACGGGGGTAACACTCATGAGGGGGTATTAGCTAGCGATGCTTGAGGTGGTCTCAATACGGTAAAGCGAAGCTTGACGGTAGATTGAGAAACCAAGTACGCCGTACCATCCGATTGGGCGGAAACGCATCAACTTGTCAACAACAGGGCCAATAACCACATGTGGTTCTTCAGCAACTGCTTCAGCAAGGGCCTGCTTACCAGCAACGATTGTGCGGTAAACCTTGGTTGTTGCAGTGAATGAAATCGCTGCGTTAACAGTACCAGTGTTTGCAAGGTCAACAGTAACCGTCTTGCGGTCTGAAGAAATAGCAGTTACACGAGCGAACGTTGAAGCAGCAATGTTAGCAGCAGGTGCAGTAGCTCCACCAGCAGTGTTCGTGCCAGATACAACGTATCCAACCTGAACACTAGCAGGGATAGCAGTAGCGAAAGCAAGAGTGAACTCTCCACTAACGCCAGTACCGGTTCCACCAGCAATACCCGAGGCAAGAATGGTTGCACCTTCGTAGTTCTGAATACCATTAACTACACCTGAGTATAGACGTGGTGATTCAACGTACATAGCGCCTTCGTAAACGCCGATGCTGCCTGGCCATAGTTCGCCTGCACCTGACTCGTTGTATACGTGTGCTTCACGCCAACCACCAGCGCCAGTCTCAGCACGAAGGTCGTGTGAAACCTCTGGGTGGATACCAGTCCAGTATAGATCGTCAACACGTGGAACAGCCTTGTTGGTACGCAACTTAGCAACGGCCTTACGAACGTCTGCTGAAGTGATACCGCCAGTAGGCTGGGTTACAGACTGGGTAGAAGTTCCATCACCGTAGATTATGTTAGTACCTTTACGAAGCACAGTCTGTGCAACTTCGTCAATACTGTCAGCCATGTTGAAGGCGATGATGTCAGCGATAGCTGGGTCAACGTCTGAAAGGCTGAATAGTTCGAGCTTGCGAGTTGCAAGAGCAGCGTTACCGTATTCAGCAAGGGTTACTGGAACTGAAGTGGTGTTACCAAAGCCAATTGCATCAGGATCAACGGTCTCAGAAAGAACGTTGGTTGCCTGAGTCAAGTCGCTGTATAACTGGAACACTACAGATGAACCAGGCATAGCCTGCTGTACTGGGCGCTTATCTGCTACGTCGCGGATAAGTGGGACTGCACGAAGTGCGAATTCGACATAACGGTCATAGGCTGCCTGTACCAAAGAGGTACCAAGCGACCCACTCGTTGTGTCAGTGTAAGTGTTAGTTGAACCATAAGGGGTGTTCGACATAGCTTACTCCTTTACAATAGTTTGAATGAATGTGGCTTAACGGTTTCGACCCAAGCCGACAATACCCATCAACTGCATCAGTTCTTCTTTAGACTGAGCGCTAGCAATACGATTTGCTAGATCCTCATCACGACCAGGTGTAACACCTGTCGAAGCAGAATTGTTAATGCGTTGTTCGGTAATTGCGTCTTGTGACAATTCCGTTGGTTGCGACTGCTCATTGGTCTGGAATCCGAACACATCGGCGTTCTCATCTAGCCATGCGGCAATCTGTTCGGGTGCTTCAACATCGCTAGGGATAAACTTAGCAATCTTTGAATTGACACCCTTAGTCTCCAAAACGTCTTTGACTGAACGTTCACGAAGATTTGACTTGACAGCAGTCAGTTGCTCTTCTAGAGCCTTGCGCTCCCTCTCGGCTTTTTTCAAAGCTTTGCGAAGGTTTGCTGGACCACTACTATCCTGAGTTTCTTCTTCTTCTTCGTAGTCGTAGTCATCATCGTATTGGTTGGCCATTACGCCACTCCCTTTCTCTTACTGTTTGAGCATGAACCAAGATACATACAAGGGGGAGTATGCTTCTGCTTTCACTACCAGGCTTCGGATACGCACACATGGGCTGGTCGGTCTGTGTGGAGTGGGATACTAAGGTCGTGAACCTTGTGCCAACTTAATGGTGTATCCCTGTTGTTTAGAACTGTCCTGCGTTATCTGCGTTCAAGGAACCAGCGACAACATTAGAACGGCCTGTAAACCTGTCTATTTCTTGCTGTGATAATTGCTGGCGCTTGCGCTGTGCCGAAGCCAGTCCACCAAATACTTCTTGCTCTGCGGTGCCTTGGTTGTACTGGTCACCACTGATCTGTGCTAGAGCAGTCAATCCTGGGGTCATAGAGGCAATCTGAGCCATTCCCTGCTCTGCCCCTGCTCCAGTACCAACTCCGCTTGCATACGCCTCATAATCGCTTACAGAGCCTTGAGCAAGCCCTTGACGGGCAGCAGCGGCACCATACTCAGCAGCCTTAGCCTGACGCTCTACAAGTGGAGCAGCGGCTTCAGGATCGAGCAGGTGGGCAATCATGTGTCCGGTATCTAAACCGTACATACTTTGCAGTGCATCTTTGTAGTATGGGTCAGTTCCATCAATTGCTTTTTGAGCTGCTGACACACGCTCTTTTAACTGACTAGGGTCAATGTTATTTCCGATGAAGTCAGCAAAGTTTGACTGGCTGTCATGAAAGCCTTTAGGAAGTCCTGCGCTTCGCAGAACAGACTGGTAAGCATCTTCATTGGCTAGGTACTGAGACATTGGTATTGCAGACAAACCATTTTTAATACGAAGCTGATTACCAGAGAATCGAGTCTGGTACTCCTGCGTGGTCGGAAGTAATGTCTGAGCAATCTCATCTTTAGTGTATGAAGCGTTCCACTTCATTACCTGCGGAAGTAGCCCTGAGATTTGATCATTGGTAAAGCCATAGGAACTAAGCATGTTCTTGAAAATGTCACGAGCATCTGCAACGTTAACATCTACTGGCGCTGTCGGAGTACCGGCCATTACATAGTCCTTCCGAATGAGTTGCCAATGCTACCTGCTAAACTAAGGAAATCTTGTTTTGCTTGACTCGTCTTGAAGTAACGATCATCTTGCTTTAAGTTCTGTTCAAATTCCCAGAATGGTTGCATAGTCTGCTGATTATTTTTGTCAACATAAGTCAATGCTTTGTTGATGGTTGGGTCAGTCAAAGAAATGCTTGACGCTGGAATCTCAAGGATGTTTGACATACTGTTGATGTATGGTGAAGCCAAGGTACTTACCTTCATGCCTGCATCAATCTTGCCAGCCCACTGACCGTACCTTGTCTTGGCAAGTTCATTAATGTCTTTTTGCCAATGGGTTAAGTCGGTTTCACTGTTAGCAATGCTTTGCGCTGCATCTTGGAAATACTGCTCATTGTACTGAACACCCATTTCATCAGCATGAGTCTTCAGGGTGTCAATTGTGTTCTGGGCTTGACCACCTGAAATCTTGCCAGTGTTAACAATGTTCTTGATAACAGTATTAGAGTTGAAAGCAGTGCCAAAGATGTAAGAGTTCTTTGCAAGGTTTGTTAACTGAGCATCGGTTAGAGAATAACCAAGTTGGTTAGCCTCTGCCTGAATGTCATTCTTGGCATAGCCAATCTGACGATTGAACACACCACTAGCAGTTTTTTCCTGCGAGATACGCTGAGTAATTCCAACACCATAAGTTTGGAACCAATTAGTTTTAGCAAGAATGTTTGCAGCTTTTTGATGCCCTGCGGCATTGTTGGCTAGATTCTCAGAATTAATCTGAGCAAGAGCTTCTTTGATTGTAAAACCCTTGGCAGGATCCGTTGTATCAGAATCAATGATTGCCTGGCTCAAGCCATAGTTTTTTGCTAGATAGCCTTCAACGGCATCAAAGCCAGATTTCTTTGGTGGCACATTAACCGCCTAACTGGTTTGCTAAAAGATTTAAAGCGTTCATAAAGATACTGTCGGTCTTTACTGCTTGTGCTTCGGTAGAACCTTGCAGTTGCTGTTGTGCAAAATTAGATACATCTACACCTGATGTGGAAGTAGATGATGATGTTGTTGTATCATTTCTAGTGTTTGTAGCAACATCTGTTATATTATTACCAGTGCCTTTTTGTTTTACTTTGCTTGTTGCTTTATTAGTTGCATTTTCTGAACCACTGTTTGTCGCAGGGTTTGCTTTTGCAAACTTGTTCAACGAAGTAAGAAAACCATTCAACTCTGCTTGGGTTGGTTCACGACCAAGAGCATCTTCAAACGCAGTAGTAGCAATACCTTGAATTTGATTCAAAGTATAAACAGTTACATCAGATGATGATGTGGATGAAGTTCCAGTTGTAGTTGTGTTTTTATTTGGCGAACCGCCAACTGGCAGATTAGTTATTGCACCCATTACTATAACCTTCCAAATACACTATTAATTACAGACTTAGACTCTGGAGTCTCAATCATGTACTGATCTAAGTAAGTTTTCCACGCCATGTTAATGTCATGCTTAGGTCCACCAGCAGCTTTTGCATCTTGAACCTTTTGGTAACTAACTAGAAGGTCGCGTACAATTTCAGTCTGTGGACCTTTTGGTTCATCATGGTTAGCGAACATGTCTTTTAATTGTAGGTAAGCAACCTTGGCCATTGAACCCTTGCCAACAGCATCAGCAGAAAAGTGCGAATACCAGATAGGATTGGTTTTAATAAAGTTGTTTTCCCAATCTTTCCAATGCGCTACTTGAACATTGTATTCTTCAGGGCTAGCACCATGCTTAATCATGTTATCTAGTTCTACTTGCACAGCATCTTTTGCTGCGTAGTACATGTCATTGCCATGTGCAACATAAATAGATTCAGCAAACTGAGATGGTGTCTTCTTGTTCTTTAACCCAAGTTTGAACAACTCAGTTGCCATAACTTGCTTATCAGCAAGTGGACCCTTAAGTTGTGGAACAAGGAAAGCGGCGCCAACAGCATAATCTCTATTAGCCAAAAGACTTTCGTTTTGTGCAAGCCAATCGTAAGCAGCTTTGGTATAAGGAATGTTAGTTCCCGGAATCTTTGGATCTGACTGAGAAATAGTGTAACCACGTGACTTCTCGCCATACTTGCTGGAGAATGTGGCCCAAGCTTCCGGGTAAGTCTGAGTCTTTAATAAATCTTGGAACTCTTGGCGCAAGCCAATGTCTTCTTGACTAATCTTTGGAGCCAATGGGGAAACCATGCCAACTAGACCTTTAAGGAAGATCATGCTTAGAGCATTGTTTTTAATGTGGTCAATAAACTCTTGCTGTTGCTGCGGTGAAGCGTTACCATCTGGGAATTGATTATGGTAGTTTGCAGCCATAATCGAAGCCATCATTGAGTTAGCCACAACGCTATCTGTCTCATTTGCAGTCATTGCTTTAAAGATGTTTTTCAATGGAGCAGAAGGCATAATACTATCTACCCAAGATTGCTGGAAAGCCTTGTCACCTACAAGTCTTTTAACTGGATTTGAAAGTCCTGGGAAATGAGCAGCAAAATAGTTTAAAGGCACAGAAACAAATGGAGACCAGCCAGGCATTTTGAATTCTGGCAAAACGCTTGCAAGCGAATCCAAATTTCCTTCAGCATTGATTGGAACGCCGCGTACAGTTTGAAAACCAGGAATGTTATTTTCAGCAGCAAGCAATGCTCCACCAAGTTCACCGACACCTGGAAGGGTCAGGTAACGGTTGCCATTAGTATCTTGGTTGACAAAGCCAGGGTCATTCAAGCCCTGATGAATCATCTGGTAGTAACGAATAGCTTGTGGGCCTTTTTCTTTAACTAACCTTGCAAAACGACCAATTGCCTGTTCTTCAGCGAAGTAGAATGGAAGAAATGATTTAGCCAAGATACTAAACTGTGACTTTAGGGCCACATTGTGAATCTGTGGAATCATCGCGTGGGTAGCACGTTGCATTGATAGGCGAACAGCAGTTGGAGTATCTATTAAACCCGCTGTTACCTGATGTTCATAGAAATCCATTGCTTTATTAAAGTGCTGGAAGAACAGTGGCTCACGCGAAACTTTATTAATGATTGGATCTAGCCCATTGCGGAAGATAAAATTAGTTGCGCGATCAAAGACATTGCCAACGTGGTCAATAAGTTCAGGGCCAAGAACAGTGTATGGCTTAGAGTTAATGCCAACATTCATGGTATCTTCTAGGCTGATTTTTTCATTGTTGACAATCTGATGAGCAATCTCATCATGGAATGTTCCATCTGCTCCGGTGAGCGTATTACGCATGTCGTCAGTCCGAGAGAAGGCAAACTGATGATGATCTTGCATATGGTATCTGTGAAGACCAACACTCTTATCATGCTTGTATAAATCTTGAGCAGGAGTAAGTTTCTTGCCTAGGTTATCAAAAGAAGTTGGGTCATACTCATGTCCAGAAATACGAGCGTATTCTCTGTCAGTTGCTTCTTTCCAAGCCTCATCCTGAGTCTTGCCAGATTTCAGCGCATCAAGAACATCTTTAACAATAGCGCGACGCACAGGATCGTTAGATGCTTTCTGAAGCATAGTGTTCCAGAAAATGTCATGGTGATGATCATAAGCGGTGTAAGCCTTATGCTTACCACTAGGGTTAATTATTCTTTCCGATGGCATAACTTGTTCAAGTTCTGGTCGGAATGTCTGTTCTGCCATGTCTAGTTCTTGAGCAATGCGAACATTAATGTCATGGTCTAAGAGATGCCCTGCAAGGGTAGCTCCAGTAGCCATGTGACCGCCTGTGGCAATAGCAAGCAAGTTGGCACGATCAAGAGATTTTTTGCTAATAGTTCTGTTGGCCATATTGTACAAATTCTTACGAGCAGTTTTGCCATTTGAGTTTTCTATTGCATCTTTAATGAACTTTGTTACGCTAGCAGGGTTTGTGTAATCAACAACTCCATCAGCAGATGTTGCTAACATGGCATGGGCTAGAAGACTTTTAGATTCTTCCGGCATAAGTTTAACACCCATTTTTGCAGCGGTCTTGGCAATAGAACCCTCAATAGTTTTAATGCCGCCAAAACGGATTAGCGTTGGGATAAGTTCACCAGTTGCAACACGAATAGCGAATCCACCAGTGGTCAAAGCAAGACGTGACCAAACCTGTGACAAATACTTGTGGGCAACACCTTCGACTGTTCCATAGATTCTGCCATGCAAGGTCATGTCACGTGCGGCTTTAGTGAATACACGAAAATCTGGGTATGCCCAAGTTGCAGCTTGGTCTGCCCATAGAGCAAGTTTTTGAGTTCCTGCCTCAGTAGAAAGACTGCTGGCATTAATGCCAGAGGTGTAACCATGACCAAAGATGTTTCCACCAATGGTGCCTTTTGACTTTGCAGCAATAGTTTCTAGCGTGTCACTGATAGCAGATGGAGCATTTGGAAAACCAAGGGCATTTAGTGCTTCAGACTGAATACTTAACCAAAGGTTATGGGTATCGTAACCTGGGATAAAGTTACCGGCTTTGTCAAAAGTACCAGATTCAATGTAAGCATCTGTCATTGTTTGGGCCATTTTATGTCCCATACCAAAGTATGCTACACGGTAAATGTCACGGAAAGATGCAGGGTTTGACGGCTTGAACGATCTAGTAGAAATCTCACTGAGATCTTTAGAAATTGTGGCAGGTTGAATACCAGTAAAAGTACGAACTTTCTTTGCAGTAGCAGTTGCCCATGCACCTTTATTAAAAGGGTTCATGATTACAGATGGAACCCACTGGTTCCAGTTTTCCGCATGAGCTAAGTCAATTGCTTGCTTGCGAGCAAGGTCGCTAGAAATAACTGGTATCTCGCCTTTACCTGCTGCTTTAGCCGCTGCTGCTTTGGCTTCAGATTCACCAATAATGCGACTGGTGTTCTCTGCAACAAACTGATTGAATCCAACATTATCTTGTTTTATTCTAGGTATGATAAAGTTGGCAGCATTGTTCTTTGAGAACGCATCCGCTTCAAGACTTCCCCAACCAGGCTGACGCAGTCTATTTAAAGCTGGTGAAGTTACCTTGCCAATTAAAGTACGAGAAGGAATGATTGGCAAACCACCTTGAGCAAAACGATTGCGTAATTCATCTTCTTTGAGAGTACGAAGGAACACATTAAATACTTTGTCGGCGCTATCTGCTTTAGCCAACTCTGGTGCAATAGGGCCTAGAGATGGGAAACGTACAGTAATTTCAGACGCTGAAGGAATAGAGGCAATTTCGTTAAGACCACGACGAACGCGACCAGTAGAACCTGAAATAACGCTCAATGGACTTGGGTTGTCAATAGCATACTTTAACTTCATCAAAGCATCTGGGCTACCGGTCATGTGCAAACTGTTGCTAGCAAGGTAATTTTGTACAGCCTGTGAACGATAAATGATTGGAACACGCTGAGATGCTTTAGCAAGTCCAGCTTCAGTTCCATCTGCAACAACATTTATAGCGCCATCAGCGCCTAGAACATACTTGCCTGATCGAATAACGCTACGTACTTTACCAGCGACTATAAGTGGATCTGCAACAACGTCAAAGGTTGAGTCCATAAAACCTGAAAGAGTTGAACCCCAACCCTGACCTTTGTCAGTCTTACCATTTGCACCTAGTGCATTGGCAACATCACGACCAAAAGAAACCTTGTAGTTTTCATTCTCGGAATCATTAACAGAATCTTGGAAACTGCGACCTTGCAAGTCCTCAGTTGCTCCACCCATTTTGCGGATAAACTCAGCAGCAAGGTCAGCGCCAATAACAGTACCGGCAGGACCACCAACAAAAGTACCAAGAACTCCACCGCCTACTACGGCAAGTCCACCAAGAACACCGTACAGAACACCGTGACGGGTGTAAAGAGAGTGGATGTACTTGTAGTCGCGTTGAATCTCTTTAAGCGGTTTAGCCAAGTAACTGAGTGCATTTTCAGCCTGACCAACAAGATCAGACCATACGCTAGGAGCGCCAGTGTGTGTAGCCTTTTCAACTTGATAAGGATACCATTTACCGTCTGCGCTTTGGTAACGGTTTGTCGCTGTCTGCATTGCTGTTCCAGGCCGTGCTGCCTGAGTAGCGGCAATAGCCTGAGTGGTAAGTGAACTTTTAATGGCATTAATGCGCTGTGCCTCAGTCTGCATAGCATTGGCGTATGCAGTGTGCATAATGTTTTGTGCCATGCTGGAAGGGTCAGATGTATTGAACAAATCTGATGCAAGCATAGGATTGTTTAAAAGATGTGGGTTCTCTTGCAGTGCTTTGCCAACACGAAAAGCATGAGAGTCTGAAAAATCTGGATTAACAGATGAGCTACTCAATTAACTAACCCCGTTGAGCCTTGAGGCTAAGAACTGTAACGCAGGTGAAGCGTTGGATGAACTAGCCAAAGATTTAATGGAAGCAGCAGCAGATTGCTGTTGCGTAATTGCTGGTGACTGTAAACCTAGCGAAGATAAGTTTGGACCAGGACCAAGATCAGCGCCGTGTGTAACAGGGCGGTCTGGGTACATGTCTGGTGCAGTAAATGGCACAATAGGTGCCTGATTGTCAGTAGGTGCTTGAGCGCCTGCTGAGGCAATCTCAGACGCAGGAACAGGGTTAGGAGTTGGGGTACTCGCTTCCATAGGTGCGGAAGACTGAGTATTCATCATCTCCTGACCCTGCCCATACGGTAAACCAGAAATGTATTTTGCTGCTTGACTATGTGCGGGACCACCATCGGTGCGTTGGGATAAAGACCCTGGGCCGGAAACTGGTGCGGGACTTGTAGGGCGTTGATAGCCACCTTTACCTGCCATGTTT
>Ga0209084_1004215_pt1 | contig 10183 bp, 13 predicted proteins | sample C_130820_MF_Meta_FD_187309 | JGI IMG/M metagenome (GOLD analysis project Ga0209084, IMG submission 187309) | Freshwater microbial communities from Lake Croche, Canada to study carbon cycling - C_130820_MF_MetaG (SPAdes) (version 2) | ecosystem: Environmental > Aquatic > Freshwater > Lake... | reverse complement strand
AGTTATTACATGTATAGCCCAATGGAGTTGTAAAAGTTTCCCATTTTTTTGATTTTGATGCTAGTAATCCATGTACTCTATTGTATGTATCTATGTCGCCCTCGGTATAGCATAGATCAATATCATTTGGCATCCAAGAAACTTTTCCGTATTCTAGTGCTATAAGATATGTTAGCGATCCTCCAATCATGTAAAGTCCTTTTTTAAAATCTGTTTGTAGAAATTCGTGAAGAAATTTTACTTGATCTTTGATGGTTATTGGATATACAGTTTCTTGTATGTTATTTTGTTCAAAGCCCCAACTGCGCTCGTTGCAACCATTGCATTCGTTGCATCTGCCTATTTCTAATCTAGAACAACTGTGTGTTACTGGAAACAGATCTTGGCGCCGTGTTTGTATGCATAAGTCTATGATATGACTCTTATTTAAATGTTGTAAAGGAATTTTAAACCGTTCATTTTCTTTTGAAGGAATTGGTTCCCAGTTTACCATATGTTGTGGAAGCTGTTCAATTACACCACAAAAAACAAAATCAAACCCCAGGGCGTATGCGTCTTTCACTGCTGACTTTACTTGTTCATCTTCTGGTAAAGTATTATTGCCTACTATGGTAATGGTAGTTTGAGGCAAGTTATGAATTTTGTGTATCTTATCAACTACTCCCTGAGCAAAATATTTAGATCCTTCTTTTCTCATAACAGTCAACGGAGTGATACTGTGCAATTCGTTGACAAATCTATTTTCTAAATGTATCAAATAATATAATAACGCACTGTCTAAGCCCCCGCTGACCAACACCGCTATTTTACTAGGTAAGTCTGGCAGGCTTAGGTTAAAAACCCTTCTATTGGAGGGTGAACCACATGTAATATTCATGTTGTATATATCATTAAAACTTCAATCATAAAAAAAGGCTCCGAAGAGCCTTTGCTGTTCTAAGTTAGATTAGAAACTGTGTGAATAAAATACATTATAACCGTCTTGACGTGAATCACCTGTGATTCTGTCGTAACGAACACCAACTGAGCGTACTTTGTCGATGGCATATGTTACACCAACACGAGCTGTGTGAGTTGTGTCGTTGTTCAAATTTGGATTGCTAGCCGCAGTACGGAAGCGATATCCAACTTTGGCTGTTAGGCTAGAGTTTAATGGAACACTAACGCCTGGCTCGATTGAGTAGTATGTGAAACTACCAGCAGTACTGTACTTTTCACCAACTGCAACTTTGGTATAACCACTAACCGGGCCATACAATGGTACTGTTGCTGTTCCACCAACTTCTAATCGTGTGCTGACCGCATTTGTGCTATCAGTTTGACTAGACGAAAGTTGTGTGTGAACACTAAAAGTGCTGTTGATCGACTCACTCAATGTGAAATTGGTATTCATTTGATCTTTACCACCGTTTTTAGTGTCTAATTTAGCACCTTCAATTGTGACTGATCCAGCAAATACCATTCCACTAATTGCTAGTGCAACTAAACCTGTTAAAATTTTCTTCATTTCTATTTCCTTTTGTTAAGTGACATTGTGTCAGCTTGAACTAGTATATATACAAAATGCTCACAAATCAAGAAATAATTAACTCAATTTGTTAATTTTCTTAAAGATATAGATACCTTCGCTTTTGTAGCCATTTTGCAGTTTGTTGTTGCCAGCACCTGGTCTCACATTCAGCATCATGTTTATGGTTTCTTGATACTCAAAACCCAGTTTCTTGCTGAGCTCTATCCAAGTGTCTACAATTTTGGTAGATTCTTTACCAACTTTGTAGTCTGCAATGTTTACTGCATAAATGCCATCGTCTGATAGGCCAGCATGCAACATACGTAATGTAGGTTCCACATATGATTCAAACCATGCAGATCTGTTAGAATAACGATTCATACACTGTGTTGGTTCGTCACTGTAAATTTCTAAATTAAAATACGGAGGACTTGAAAATGCTGCATCATATTTGCCCAGTTCGGGTTCAAACTCTTCACTACACACATGATACATCTCACACCCAGTGCCTATTACATTGTTAATTAACTCACCCAACGCTGCTAATCCATTATAAGTTTTTGTATTTGGATCAATACCAGTATAATGATATCGCATACCACTGGTCATTGCTCCTAGCATTCGTCCACCATACCCTGAACTAAAATCTAATACATTACCAAACATATTAGGACATATGTATTCCCATACGGCTGTGGCGTTCAAAGGTTTGAAGTTTTGTATGGTGCCACCACTAACTAACTCAAGAGCTCGTCTAACGTTGATTGGTAATGCAGTCTTTTCGCCTTCGTCCCTGTGTTTGTAACACAGGTTGATTGCTCGTTGTAATTTCCTATCGTCGTGAAAACGACTTTCCAAACTCACAGTCTTGCTGCCAGCAGTGGTTGCTTCTTGCATATTAGGAAACCAAAATCTTGAAAGTCCTAATCCCGCTGTATTACCAACAGGTATAGTTTTGTTTTTTACTGTAGGACTCTTACCTCTTAAGTTTAAGATTTCATCTTTACATCCATCTAAACTATAATAGGTTATCGGAAGTATATTAATACTACGATAGATATCAAATGCAGCATCTTCGATTGCTAGTTTGCCAGCATCGTTTTCTTTGGTCCATCGTTCTTTGTTTAATTTAGATAAATCCGAGTACACTGACTCGTACCCAGTAGATGTGGGTTCTACAGATGTATAAGCCCACTCCTTACAAAGATGACTAAAGTAATTAGATATCAGATTGTCCATTAGTGCCTTTACGCCAATCTTCACTGATAATAGTCTTGTCCGAGTTACAATTCAGACACATGGACCGAATATTTTCCTCAGAGTCATCGCCGCCGTCTGCTTGTCTAATCTGATGATCACCAATGATACGATTACGACAGAGCCTATTAAATAAAATTGGATTGTCTGATTCCATTCCTGGATACTTTATCCTTACCTGTTCTGATACATCTACACTGCACCCGTCACAAATCCATTTACGGTGCAATGTATGCAGTCTATCAATTTTGCCAGGCCCGCCATATTCAACAAGTTTAAGGCTGTGGTCTCTGCACAGTAGGTCACTACCAGGGCCCTCAAACATGGACAGAGGATTTTTACACCCGTCCATGCAACAGATTCGATTTTGACGAATCTGTTCTTTGAGGACACTTTGACCCTTTAACTTATCTTTGCTAGGATCACGTAACATAGTCATATTACCACAAGTCCGCTTTGTTAACAATAGTAAAACCATTGTTAGGTACAAACTTAGGGGTCTTCAACTTGGTGCTCTTTTTAAGTTGAGCAATCAGGAATGGAATACCTGTACGCATCTCTGTTGTAAACCCACGCACAATGATATCACCGTTGCTGTCAACATCAGTGCTACCTGTGTTTGCGGTTCTGTACCAATTCTTATATGCTGTTTGCACCTTATCCCAAAAAGGACTAGACGGACTAAAGTCAGCGGCAAAGTTTTGTTTGGTAAAGTTAACAAACTCCAACAGGTATGTGTCGTCTACATCAATATCTTGTTCATAGCAAAGATTGAAATACTCATACAACTGTCTAGCTTCCTTGGGTTCTACCGGACGCTGTTCATTTAAAAAACTCCAATAACGTGCAAACATACGAGTAACTTCTGGATGCTTACGAGTTTTCAAGCTCTTGCTCATTAGTGTGTCAGCCAGCAAGGTAAATGCACCTGGTTGGTCGTCATCGCCCAATTTGCTGTGTGTGGCAAACAGGCCTGCGGCCGCAAGATAATCGTTCTTGAGTGCTGTATCGGTCCATTCTGTATCAGTGGCGCCGTCAACTTTAGCGCCATTTACCATCTGGCAATAGATGTCAATAAAATCTAATTCTTGTTTGGCATCGCCGTTCAACAAAATGAAGTTACGACGAATTTCTAATTTGTGTTTTACATTATACACAACAACTGGAATCATTGCCTTTGCTGTTTGCTCACCAAATACTTTGGTAAGGATAATGTAAAGTGCAATAGCAGTGTGCTGCCCATCCCATGCAATATAATAACCAGGTTTGTTTTCATCTTCATACACTTGAATAGCCATAGTCATTGTGCTACGGAAGTTCTGCAGAATATTTAGAATGTGTCGCATATTCAAACTACGTTGCATAGTAGTATCAATTAGGATTTTATCCATTGCAACTTGAATTGCTTCACACAATTGCAAATCCACAAACTGTTGCCATTCTGTGTGCCTACGTTTGAATTCGTCCACCACTGCTACCAACATGGGTGCAAACATGGGTGCAAATTTCAATGCTTCATTTAATCGTTGTTGTAACGATATGAAGTTAGAGGTACTGTTGAGATATCGCCCATTGACAATTTGAGCGTGAGTTAGTGCTGTCATTTTAGTTTCCTTTTTTGCGGGCATCTTGCCCATTTGTTCGGTCTTACACGACCATATGCACAACGGAACTGTTGCGCATCTAGTAATTATATGTTCTATTGGCACAACAGTCAACTAAAAATGTCATTAATTTACTCAAAAAAAAAGCACCCGAAGGTGCTTTCTAGTTATTGGTTTACAAGGTGACTAACCCCGGAGTTGCAGTTTCTTAGGCTGCGATTGCAAATTCTGCTTCATTAGCAGAAGCCAATGTCACAGGAACTTGAAAATACTCGAATGTAGATGTTTTAGCATTTACTTTATTTGCTTGATTTACAGTCATCGCCTACTGAGTTGCCGTCTCTATTATCTCACCCTGTCGAAACCATGGCAGGCCCATCAAAAACAGTCTTGTATATGAATGCACTATGGACTTATAACATCTGACCCAAACTGCTTATGGTGGACCTGGCGGGAGTCGAACCCGCGTCCAGAATGCCTTCACTTTGAAGGGATTACAACTATTCTTTTATCAACGTTTCTTTTTGGTAGCACGGCGAGCCGCACGTTCCATTGGACTTCTTTTCTTCTGTGCCATGTTGTTCTCCGTGTTTTTTAAAATTACTTGGGTTGAATATTTGCTGCCTGCAAGCCTTTTTGACCTTGTACCACATCAAATGTTACTGATTGATTCTCTTGCAGAACTTTGAATCCTGATGTTTGAATCGCTGAGTAGTGAGCGAAAAGATCCTCGCCACCGCCGTCTGGAGTAATAAATCCAAAACCTTTGGTTTCATTAAACCATTTTACTTTACCTGTTGCCATTTACTTAATTTCCTGTTAAAACACTATTATAGTGTCTTGTATTTATCAGAGCAAACAATTTGGTAGAAAATAACTAAATACTGCTATATTAAACAAGCCGGGAGCGAATCAATGGCACTTATCGACTCAGTATTAAATTTAATTACCAAACAACCAAAAGATCCAGATGCACCAAAACCTCCAGTAGGTTCACGTAGCGAGCGTGAAGCAAAACTAAAAGACAAAGCAGGTATGGTTATTAGCGTGTTTGCATTGTTGCTAGCTGTTAATAGTTGGTACGGTGGCAATCTAAGTAGTAAGACATTAAACAACACAATTTCAGCAAACAATGTATGGGCTTTCTATCAGGCCAAGAGTATCAAACAAACTCTTGCTGAACAAAGTCTAGATGATGCTACCTATCGCAAAGACACAGAAAAGATGGCTAAACTTCAGGCCAAAATTGATCGTTACGAAAGCGATCCAAAAACAGGCGAAGGCAAAGTAGAATTAATGGCCAAGGCCAAACAGTTGGAAGCTGACCGCGATGAAGCCAAAAAGCGTAGCCCATGGATTGGCTATGCCAGTACGATGTATCAGTTGAGTATTGTGGTGTTGTCAGCAAGTATTCTTGCTGTTAGCATGAGTATGTTTTGGGGAAGTTTCCTAGTTGCAGGTTTAGGTGTATTGCTGTCAGCACAGGGCGTATTCCTATTCTTTTAAAGAACCCACCTTAGGGCACGTTAGTCGTCACGGTTATAGGCGTCCGAGCAATTGAACTGCACCTCGTTAGTGTGCCGGGAGATAAAGTAACTCCCACCTTTTTGGGTAAATATATAATGAATCCAATTATATACACCCTTATAGTAACACACATTACTATCGTCTGTGTTACCTTATTTTTACATAGAGGACAAGCACACAAAGGAATCAAATTCCACCCAATACTTGAACATTTTATGCGATGCTGGTTGTGGCTTACAACAGGTATGGTTACTAAACAATGGGTGGCAATACATCGCAAACATCACGCATTTAGCGACAAAGAAGGCGATCCGCACTCGCCGCACATATATGGCATTGCTCGTGTATTCTTTAAAGGTGCAGGCTTATATCATATAGCAAGTAAAGACACGGACATGGTCAATAAGTTTGGAGTGGGTACTCCGGACGATTGGATGGAACGTGTCATTTATACACCCCATAGCCGCCTCGGTATTCTCTTAATGCTGGTCATAGACTGCCTGTTCTTTGGACCGTGGGGCTTAATTATATGGGGTGTACAAATGGTATGGATACCGCTGTGGGCGGCTGGAGTTATTAACGGAATAGGACATTGGTATGGATATCGTAACGGTACTACAAGGGATGGGAGTCGTAACATTAGTAACATTGGCATACTTATTGGTGGCGAAGAGTTGCACAATAATCACCACTTGGATCCAGCGAGTGTTAAACTAAGTCGTCGCTGGTTTGAAATAGATATAGGCTGGATGTGGTTAAGTTTATTTAGATTTTTAAGACTAGCTAAACTTACACGTTAACTTATAGATTACTCGCGTATTTTGTTGCTGTTGGAGCACGTTTAGCGGCTTGTACTTTGGCATTGGCCGGTCTTTCAAACTTGTGTGTCCAAGCCCTGCTGGCCGCATCTGCGCTGGGATACTCTCGTGCTATGTATCTTGCACCATCCGGCTCAGTCAGTGCAAAATCAATTTGTCCTTGCCAGTTATCTTTCCAGCTTGGGCCTAATTTTTGTTTTAGTTGTCTAAATCTAGGACCGTTATGTTGAAATAGTCCTCCACTAGGTAAACCGTTAGAATCAATAGTTTCAACTCCTGATCTAAAGCTAGACTCGTGTGCTATGTTGGCCATCATGCCCGCAATCTGTGCTATGCTCATATTCCATTTTTGTTTGCAATGACGAGCAATATCTCGCCAAGGAACTGAACCTGCAACTTGTTTGATTTCAACTTTGGGTTTAGCTACTGGAGGCGCCTTTGCTGTTTGTACTGGTGGCAAGGATTTAGGTTTGACCGCTGGTGTAGCAACTGCTGTTGCTTTGGCTTTTGTAATATCTGCAGGACCAGTCATTCTTGTGTCAATGCCTGGAGGTCCAAATGGTGCTCTGCTAGGTATAGACTTTGGATCTAATTTTCCTGATCCTATTTTAGCAATATCGTCTTCTGCTTCTAGTGCATCGGCAAATTGTTGAGCCGGCGAGTTAGTTTTTGGTGCTAACCCTTTTGCCTGTAACAAGTTGTCTAAATCGTCTTCTTTAATGGTGAATTCTTTTGCTCTCATACACTATTTAGTTGGTTTACAAAGTCTAAAAGCAAATCGTGTTTACTGTTATACTTGCCCCGCATATAACTATAACTGTCATACCAAAATTCGTCAGCTTCTGGATGGCAACCTATTAAGCCCAGGTTTCCTTGAATAATTGACATAGCATCTCCGTTGGCGTAACGTGCTATAGTGTCAAATTTTGTAGTATCTCCTACCAGCGCACAACCATCGTAAAAAAACATGCGTTCAGAACAATTGCGCCATAGCACATGTAGATCTTTGGCATGCGGTCTACGTGTATCAGTTCCGGGTCGAGTTATATATTGTACAGCATCTACATCTTCTAGCATATTGAGGTAGTTGCTCCCAGCCCAGTATGCACCCATGCAAATACCCAAGTATTTGCCACCATTCTGTACAAATTGTCTAACTCTATCTCCGTTGTGTCTAAACGCTCGTTCAAAACTGCTGGCATCGCCGATACCTCCAGGCACAGCAATCATGTCCACGCCATCAAAGAAGTTGTCCTCTAACGGGTTAATACTGAATATCTTAAAATTATAAAAGGCACCCAGTGCCTTTATTATACCATTTCCACTCTGCACGGAACACTTAGGATCGTACAAGAATAGTGCAATTGTAGGTTTCATTTGAATAATGTATGTTCTGCGTTGATCCACATAATTAACAGTATTAACCATAATACTCTTAATACGTTGTCAAAAATTCGTTCGTACCAATCTAATAATGTTTTAGTTTCTTTTCGTTGTGTCATTTTTTACTTCTATTTGTTGTACTTCTGGCTCAATATATTTGTCCCAGACTTTCTGTCCCGAGTTCCAACCAAATACTGTACAAAATCCAATAGCAACATAAGTTAGAATAAATCCCATGTCTGTGTCCTTTCATTAACTACTACTATTTAGCCAGCCGTAAAAATAGGAACCTAAGTTCCTACTGCTGGTTACGAGTCTCCAGCGACACCCTATCTTGTGCCCGATTTAAAAATGCTTCCAAAAAAGTTCTGGAAGCCGTTGATTACTTCCCCAATAGGGTATCAACCCTAGCTTCTGCAGCATTTAAACGCTCTTCAAATGAGTCTAATACTGTATCTGATGGAGTAGCAACTGCTTCGGCAATTTCAGCGTGTACTTCTGGAGCAACTTCTTCACCTGTTGCGTCTGCAATAACTTCAGCAACAGCGGCTGCAACTTCTGCTGCAACTTCTGGTGCTGGTGCAGGCATGTCAGCAACTGCTTCCATGATAGCGGCTGTGATTGCTACTGGATCTGTAACAACTTCTGGCTCTGCGGCAATAACTGCTTGAACTGCGGCTGAAATAATATCAGCAACTTCTTCGTTGGCAACTGGCTCTGCTTCAAGTTGTGCTTGAACAACATCAGCAACAACATCAGAGGCTTCTGCGTGGTCAGCACTTGGTGAAAGTGCAACTACTTCTGCAACTGCTGCTTGAATGTTTTCAACTGCCACTGCCACTGCGGCAATGATGGCGTCAACATGTTCTTGAGTCTTAACAGCGATCAATTGATCAACTTGAACTTCAACTAGGGTCAATCTTGCATCTAATTCTTCAACGCTTGTGGCATTGTCTGTGTTAACTGTGGTGCCAGTTAGGTTGGCTAACTTGGCTTCTACGGAAACTAATCTTGCGGCTAGGTCTTCAAATCTCATGTGTTGCTCCTTAAGGTTTTATGAGTGTGTACCACTGTGATACACATCTATTTAAGTGATAACCGATTACAGCAATATTACACGTTAACTCCAATATCGGTTATGTTCTAAACTGTTCCAGTAGGCCTTGTTATTGCGATTGATAAAATTCTTAACAAGATATTTGCCCATGCCCATGTAGCCCATCTTTTTAAATCTTCGGCTGTCTTGGCCAAAATAGTGTCGAATAATTTTAAACTTTCTAGGATTGTATTTTTTAGACAAGAAATAGTCCTCACTTGTTAACAAGTTCTCAGGAAATCCTCCAAATTCTTCAAAACGATCTCTGCGGGTTAACATGAACGCACCGACCGCAAATGGACTAAAGAATTTTAGTGTATGGTTAATTAAATTAAATGCTGTGAATCCAATCTTTGCCCTAATGTCCTTATCATAACATTTGATATTCAATCCAATAAGGTCTAAATTTTTACGTTCAATTAATCTAACAGCATCACGTATAACAGTGGGTTTAAAGAAACGCACATCGGCATCAATGAATAATATATAAGGTGTAGTGACTAGTCTAGCACCATTGTTCTTGGCAATACTAACAGGGCCGCCATCAATAATTTCTACATTTAAGTTACCTTTCATCAATTGAATAACTTCACGTGTGTTGTCCGTTGAACAATCTGCAATGATGATTCTAGTACTGCCTATCATTTGATTGCGTAAGTGTAATAACAGATAAGGAATATAGTTTTCCTCGTTTTTACAAGGAATTACAATAGTTATTTTATCACTGAATATCATTGTTTCTTGCATTCGCCTACTACCTTAAAATTTTTAAACTTTAGTTGCCACTTCATTGTGCTTAGGACTTGCTCGCAAGTCTTTTGATCGTGGAATGTTAGTTCTACTCTTCCTGGCTGATCTGTTGGATCGTTTACGTGTATCGCTATTAGGATCAATAACCACATTGTCTTTCTCCTGTGTCCATGTAACTATCTCCCAAGTACCGTTATGATTTTCTACTAGGGCTGTACAACTTTCAACCCAATCGCCA
>Ga0209084_1004214_pt1 | contig 10189 bp, 8 predicted proteins | sample C_130820_MF_Meta_FD_187309 | JGI IMG/M metagenome (GOLD analysis project Ga0209084, IMG submission 187309) | Freshwater microbial communities from Lake Croche, Canada to study carbon cycling - C_130820_MF_MetaG (SPAdes) (version 2) | ecosystem: Environmental > Aquatic > Freshwater > Lake | place... | reverse complement strand
TAACCATAGAAAGTCCTTTTTTAACACCTTTTATACCTAAATCAAACCCTGATGCTAGTGTTCCATAAACACTTCCGATACCTTTTTCAACAACAGGAGCTGATTTTACAGCAACATTTTGAACAGTTGAACCAACATTCTTTAATCCTGAAGCAACTACTGGTATAGCCTTAGCAGTAGTTTTTCTAATATTTCTAAATAAATTAGATTTATGTTGTTTTTTTTTGTGATAAGTTTTACGAGTTTTTGTCATTATAAATTATACGAATAAAATATTTACTTTGAATAATATAAATGAATAAAGAAATTATTACATATATTATAAATGTTTTTGTTGTAGTTGTTATTATATTTGGAATAATAACATTTATTAATGTTTATGATGTTAAACTTGAAAATACAAATATTAATAAACAATTAAAAGAAGTAGTTACAATTGAATCTATGGAAAATTTAAATACAAATTTAGATGTAAATCAATTTAGTGCTTTTTGTAAAAGTCATACTGGTTATAGCGATAAATTAGACATATCATGTGGAAAGTTAACAAATACAAATTGTAATTTAGTTGATTGTTGTGTTCTACTTACATCAGACGGAAATCAAAAATGTGTAGCAGGTGATTATAGTGGTCCTACATATAAGACTACAACAAATGGTAAAAATATTAATATTGATTATTACTATTATAAAAATAAATTTTATACCAACCAAAAAAAAAGATGAAACAAATAAAAAAATTGATTATAATTTAAAAGATATATAAGAATAATATACTAAATATATAAAACAATGATAATTCCTATTAAATGTTTTACTTGCGGTATGGTTATAGCAGATAAATATAGATATTATACTGAAGAAGTGCGTAAAAGAAAATTAACAAAAACATTAGAAGTAGATAAAGTAATTTATCTTACTGCCGAATTTCGCAATAAAACCCCTGAAGGAGAGGTTTTAGATGAATTAAATATGAAAAAAATGTGTTGTAGAAGACATTTCCTTACACATGTTGATATAGAATAATTTCTTTAATTAATATATAAATATGGTTCATAATAAAAAACACACTAAAACAAAAGGTGGCATTTTTTATAAAATGAAAGGTTGTTCTAAAAAAACTCATAAAAATTATTTAGGTGGAAAAATAATTGATGCAGACCTAAATTTTGCTTATCCTTATACAGGTTCATCTGTATCAAATCCTTCATTAGCTTATACAGGAAAAGGAGGCACAGCTTGTAGCAATGGCATAACCCCTTCTAATTTAGCATATCCACAAAATATTAATGGAAACAATCCTAATTATCCTTCTACAGGGCCTCCTTCAGGTGGCTTTAATTTATTAAATCCTTTACAAATTCAAAGAGGTGGTGGTAGTTGTCAATCTTGTAATTTACAAACGGGAGGTACATCTCATCGTTCAGGTTGTAAATGTAGTATGTGTAAAATGAAAGGTGGTGGTTGTGGGTGTGCTTTACAAAAAGGAGGTAAATATCATCATGTAAATTGTAAATGTAAGACATGTAAAATGAATGGTGGTGGTTGTGGGTGTGCTTTACAAAAAGGAGGTAAATATCATGATGTAAATTGTAAATGTAAGACATGTAAAATGAATGGTGGTAATTGCGGGTGTGCTTTACAAAAAGGAGGAACTTGTTCTACAAGTAATAATGGAATACCTTATCCTGATGGATTAGTTGGTTCTGATTATAATAATCCTATGAATTTACCTGGTGTAAATCATATATCAGGTGATGCTAACTATTACGCAAATAATTTATACAAAAGTGTAGACCCACAAACATCAATGCAAAATATTGGTGCAAACCCTCCCTTTTTAGGAGTTCCAACAGTAGGAGGAAAACGAACAAGAAAAAATAAACATTTACATCGTGGAGGAACTTTATCTAATTTTTTAGGACAAGACTTTCTTAATCTTGGAAGACAATTAGGATACGGTGTTGGAAGTGCGTACAATGCCATTTCGGGTTATTCAGCAGCTGTAAATCCATTGCCATGGAAAGGTCAATTACCTAATACTGCCAGTTTGTCTGCTATAAAATCCATATAATTTTTTTCTAAATATAATTCATAATGAGTTTACCTAAAACATTAAAAGAATTATGTGCTCCTTCATTTATATATTTTGTAATATCAATATTTGCTTTGATTATAATATTTTTTCAAAATTTAGGCAATACAAATAGTTACTCTATAGGTTCATTTTCTTGTAAAGTTCCTAATACAATTATTGTATTTATTGTTAAATTGATTTACATATTATTTTGGACTTATATATTAAATTTGATATGTAAAGATGGCAATTCTGAAATATCATGGTTATTAGTATTGTTTCCTTTTATTTTATTGTTTATAATAATTGGTATTATTATGATGAATATGTAAAAAAATTAAATTTTCATTTATCTACTATATATATAGATAAATGAAAATTAAGAACGGAATTGTTATCAAAAATAATGGATGGAAATATATATCAATAAAGGGAACTCCAAAAGAACGAGGTTATGCGTATGGTTACTTATGTGCTGATGATTTTAGTGAAATAAAAAAAATGCTTGATTTTTACATGTATGAATCTTATGGAATGAAATGGGATTTTTTTATTGATAAAGTTAATGAAGATTTTTATATAATGACTAAAAATGACTTTCCTGAATTTTTTGAAGAAATGGTTGGTATTGCGGAAGGTTTAAATGCGAATGGTTGTAAAAGTTCTACAGAAGAAATTATTGCTTGGAATTTTTATTTGTCTATACCTTATTGGTTTCAAACTGTTATAGAAGGAAATTGGAAAAATAAAGAAGGAGGTGCTTCTGATAAATGTAGTGCTTTTATTGCTGTGGGCAAAGATTGGACTAAAGATGGCAAAATTGTTGTAGCTCATAATTCATTTTCTGAATTTATTGATGGACAGTACTCTTATATTGTTTTAGATATAAAACCCGAGAAGGGACATCGTATTATTATGCAGACCTCTCCTTGTTGGATATGGAGTGGTACAGATTTTTTTGTTACTTCAAAAGGTATTATTGGAACTGAAACCACTATTGGTGGGTTTTTACCATATGAAAAAAAAATACCAATTGGTTATCGTATTCGTAAAGCAATGCAGTATGGAAATACTATGGATGATTATGTTAATATTTTATTAAATGGAAATTCAGGCGACTATGCTAATTCTTGGTTATTTGGAGATATTCATAAAAATGAAATTTTAAGAATTGAATTAGGTTTAAATTATCACAATGTTGAGAGAACCACTAATGGATATTTTATTGGATTTAATGCTACTTATGACCCGCAAATACGAAATTTAGAATGTATCAATCAAGGTTTTTTTGACATTAGACGTCATCAAGGTGCGAGATATGTTCGTTTATCTGAACTTATGGATGAAAATAAAGGTAAAATTAATATTGATATTGCTCAAAAAATTATTGCCGACCATTATGATGTATATCTTCAAAAAGAAAATAAATGTTCTAGAACAGTGTGTTCTCATTATGATTTAGATGCTAGAGAATTTATGTCTATGGCTGGTAGACCTTTACCTTACGCACCACACGGTGCTATTGATGGTTTTGTATGTGATTCAACAATGGCAAAAAATATGACAATATGTGGTAGATATGGAAATTCTTGTGGAACACCATTTGTTAAAGATGAATACATCAAAAAGAATCGTCAATATGAAATGTATGGACCATATTTACATGATAGACCATCACAATCATGGACTGATTTTACTATATCAAAACAATTTGTTTCTGTTACACGAAAAAATAAAAATACAAAAAATATAACAAAAAAAAAAAACAAATTACTTTTTTAGAGTCACGCATATTCTCAAAAAAATTATAATCTTAACTCTTATGTTTTTGTAATCTATATTATTTTGAGAAAAATATAAAAAATGATTAAGGCTTGAACAAGTGTAAATTCACCCGCTTTACACACGCAAGTTTTATATATAATATATAATATATATAATATATAATATATATTATATATTGTTTGTTAAAATTATATTATAAAAAAATATGACTAATATAATATAAAATGGATTCAATATCTTGGAAAATTATAGATAAATATTTTACTGATAACCCTAATAATTTAGTAGCACACCATTTAGAATCATACAATAATTTTTTTAATTCAGGTATAAACAGAATTTTTAGTGAAAATAACCCAATCCGTTTTATTGAAAGAGAAGAAGAAGGTGAATCCGCAGAAAAAAGAAATGAATGTCTTCTTTATTTAGGGGGTAAAAATGGTTCTAAAATATATTTTGGTAAACCAATAATTTATGATGATAATTTTACACATTATATGTATCCTAACGATGCACGATTAAGAAATATGACATATGGTATAACGATACATTATGATGTTGATGTGGATTTTATTTATTATAAAGGTGATACAAAAGTTGAACATTCAATAACTTTAGATAAAATATTTCTTGGAAAATTTCCCATTATGTTACAATCAGATTTATGTATATTGAACACTTTGAATAAGAATGTTAGATATAACATGGGTGAATGTAAAAATGATTATGGTGGATATTTTATAATAGATGGAAAAGAAAAGGTTATTATATCTCAAGAAAAATTTGCTGATAATATGATTTATATCAAAAAGTATAAGGATGATGAATTATACAGTTATTCTGCTGAAATACGTTCTGTATCTGAAGATGCTTCCAAGCCAATTCGTACTACATCCATAAAAATTGTAGCCCCGTCACCATCTTTGACAAATAATCAAATTGTTGTTAGCGTTCCAAATGTAAGAAAACCAGTACCTTTATTTATTTTAATGAGAGCACTTGGTGTAGTTTCAGATCAAGAAATTATTCAAACATGTGTTTTAGATTTAGATAAAAATACAGATTATATTGATCTTTTTATACCATCAGTTCATGACGCAAATAAAATTTTTAATCAAGAAACTGCTTTAAAATATATTGCTTCTTTTACAAAAAGAGGAACTGTTTCTAGTGTTATTGAAATTCTTTCAGACTATTTTTTACCTCATATTGGTGAAATAAATTTTCTTGAAAAAGCTTATTTTATTGGATACATGGTTAATAAATTATTGAAAGTTTTTACAAATCAAGAAAAACCAACTGATAGAGATAATTTTCGTTTTAAACGAGTAGAATTAACAGGAACATTAATTTATGATTTATTTCGTGAATACTATTTAATACAAAAAAAATCTATTTCTAGAAAAATTGATGAAGAATATTACTATCATAAAGGTGAATATAAAGACAATGAAGAACAACCGCAAGATAAAAATGTAGATAAAAATAAATACAAGAATAATTTTACTTCATTAATAGAGTCTAATTTCAAAGAATTTTTTAAGGATAAAATTGTTGAGAATGGATTTAAAAAGGCATTTAAAGGTAGTTGGGGTTCTGAAGAACGTCATACAAAAAGAGAAGGCATTGTTCAAGATTTAAACAGATTAAGTTATTATACTTTTATATCTCATTTAAGAAAAATAAATTTAGAATTTAATGCAAACTCAAAATCCATTGGGCCTAGACTGTTAAATAGTTCGCAGTGGGGAGTGATAGACCCTATTGATACACCAGACGGAGGCAATATTGGAATTCATAAACATTTATCTCTTACAACACATATTACTAGTAGTTTTTCATCTACACCAATTATCACGTGGTTAAAAAAATATACATTACTAAAAGTAATATCTAATTGTAGAAAAGAGTATTTGGCAGAATGCTCAAAAGTTTTTGTAAATGGTAATTGGATAGGTGTCATTGAAAACCCCATTGTATTTGTAAATAAGTTAAGATTATATAGAAGAAATGGTATAATTCCTATATTTACAAGTATTTTATTTGAATATCAAACCAATGAAGTATTCATTTTTACAGACGGGGGTAGATTGTCTAGACCTATTTACTACATAGAAGATTCTAAAATAAGTTTTAAAAGAGAACACATTAATATAAATAAGTTATCTTGGAAAGAAATTGTTTCTGGATTGGCAGCAAAATCTGATAAATTATTTAATTATAAGTCAAATAAAATATATAATGTTAACGAATTATACACAACCCTTTCTAAAAAGAGTTCTAAAGAAATTGAAAAATATTTAAAGGAAAATATGTCGATTATTGATTATATTGATACTGCAGAAGAAGGAAACGCATTAATCGCAAATAATGATGTAGAAGTTAAATATAAAAAAAATTATACCCATATTGAAATTCATCCGTCACTCATTTTGGGAGTTATGGGTAATTTAATTATTTATCCAGAGCATAATCCTGTTACTAGAAATGCGTTCTCGTGTGGTCAAAGTAAGCAAGCTGTCTCTGTTTATCATACAAATTATCAAGTGAGAATAGATAAAATGGGTGTTGTATTAAATTACGGCCAGACCCCTTTAATTAAATCTAGGTATTTAGAATACATAAATAATGAAGAAAACCCTTATGGTATCAATGCTATTGTAGCTATTATGTCATATACTGGGTATAATGTTGAAGACGCCATTTTAATTAATGAAGGTTCTGTAAATAGAGGTATTTTTAGAACAACGTATTATTCAATGTATGAATCAAGTGAAGCAAGCGCAACAGTATCCGGTAATGTTAATTCAAGTTTTAAAAATATTGAAAAGCACGATGTGTTAGGTATTAAACCTGGTTACGATTATAGTTTACTAAATGACAGTGGTATCATAAAAGAAAACACGCCTTTACACGATAAAATTATTTTAATAGGAAAAGTCGTTTCAGATGAAGAGAATAAAACTCAATATATTGACGATTCAGTAAAACCTAAAAAGGGCCAACTAGGATTTGTAGATAAATCCTTTATTACTCAGGGAGAAGAAGGGTTTAATATTGCAAAGGTGAGAATACGCGAAGAGAGAATTCCTGCGATTGGAGACAAAATGGCATCTCGTTCTGGGCAAAAAGGAACAATTGGTTTAATTATTCCAGAAAAAGATATGCCATTTACTTCTGACGGATTAAGACCTGATTTAATCATTAACCCTCACGCAATACCATCTCGTATGACAATTGGACAAATTGTAGAGTCTTTATTTGGCAAGGTGTGTGTTACATATGGAACATATGGTGATTGTACAGCTTTTCAAGTAAAAGGGTCTAATTATTCTACATATGGACCGCTTTTAGTAAAACAAGGTTTCAATTCAACCGGCAATCAAATACTTTATAATGGAATGACTGGAAATCAAATTGAAGCAGATATTTATATTGGTCCAACATATTATATGCGTTTAAAACATATGGTGAAAGATAAAATTAATTATCGTGCAAAAGGACCTAGGAATAATTTAACAAGACAAACTGTTCAAGGTCGTGCAAATGACGGAGGATTAAGAATAGGTGAAATGGAGCGCGATGGTGTGTTAGCACACGGAATGTCTTATTTTTTAAATGAGTCTTTTTTGGTTAGAGGAGACGAGTATTATATGGCGATTTGTAATAAAACAGGCGCAATATCTATTTATAATGATTTTCGTAACGTGTTTTTGAGCCCTTTTGCGGATGGTCCTATTAAATTTAGTACTAATTTAGATGGAACATTAAATATACAAAATATATCTAGATTTGGTAGAACCTTTAGTATATTACGAATACCATATGCATTCAAATTATTAATTCAAGAATTACAATGTATGAATATTCAGATGCGTATAATAACTGATGACAATGTTGATAATTTATTGAGTTTATCATATTCAAATAATATTAATAATTTATTACATCTTGATAAAACAAATGATCTAACTAAAGATATTAAGGTTTATAAAGATAAAATACAAACAATATTATCATCTATAAAAGAAACGACAGAATTATATGAAGCACCAGTAACTCCAGAGGGAGGACCAGTTACTCCAGAGGGAGGACCAGTTACTCCAGAGGGAGGACCAGTTACTCCTGAGGGAGGACCAGTTACACCAGAGAGAGGACCAGTAACTCCTGAGAGTTCTAAATCGATTGAATATGCACCTTTTTCACCTGCATACTATTCTAGTGATATATCTACTTCAAGCAGTGATACCTCATCACCAAAATTTATTCCATATAAAGAAGGCGGAACAATAAATTTAACACCAGTTAAATCGATTTTAGAAATAGAAGATATAACAGATAAAATTAATTATGATAATATTATAGATAATGAATTTGATGATAATTTAGACAAGTCACAAGAAAATAATAAAATAATAATAATAAAATAAAAATGAGATAAATATTAAATTATTAAATTATTATAATAGATAAAATAAACATGTCGTCTAATATATTAACTTCATTAATTTATAAATCAAGAAAAACTGTTCTTGAATTAATGGATAATTTAGATTATAATACTGATGATTACTCTAATTTTAGTTATAATGAAGTTAATTCTATGGTGTTAAATAACCAGTTAGACATGAGTTTAGAAAAAAATGTAGAAAATATAAATACAAAACGTAAAAACAGAATTTACATAAAATACTTTTTAAATAATCCTATAAAATTCGCAAGTATTCAAAACATGGTTGAAGATTTGTTTTTGTTAGATATAAATACGTCAGAATCGCATCTTACAAAAGATGACACTCTTTATATAATTGTGAAAGATGATGTGAATGATAATATAAACACTATTTTGAAAGATTTGTGGTCAAAAAAACAAATATATGTTGTAGTTGAAAGTATCAGTAGATTACAATTTAATATTTTAAATCACATTCTTGTTCCAATGCATATTCCTATGTATAATAATGAAGAAGTGAATGAAATTATGAAAAAGTATAATATCACTAATACAAATCAATTTCCTGAAATATCGCGTTTTGACCCTGTTGCAAAAGCAATTTGTTTACGTCCTGGGATGATTTGCAAAATTATACGTCCAAGTAAAACATCAATCACAACAATATTTTATCGTTTATGCATTTAGTAGTTTCATTATTTTAATTATATATATTAAATGGAAAACCAAGAAATAATGATAGCCAGCGCAAGTGAATATAAAGAAAAAGCAAATATTTTAAAAGAAAAATTATCTGGTTTAATAAGCGATTTTACAAAATATTATGTATTTTATCATAAAAATCCAAATTATAGTGAATATCAAAATATTTTTGAAAATATTAAAACTAATTTAAATAATATTATGACAGAGTTATTTGTCATTTCAAATAATGTTGAAAAAGATCATACAAAAATAAATAAAGAATTAAAAATATTGAATATTGATATTGAAAAAGAAAAAATAAAAAATGCCAAGTTAAAAAATACTTTAGTGAATTTGATAAATAAATACAATAGTTCTGATATAATGATAGATGATTATAAACAAATATACAACATTAATTATTTAAAAAATTTTACTGTTTTAGTAGGGATTATATGCACGTGCATATTGCTTATTATATAATTTGTTTTCTTTTTACATATATATAATGACAGAAATAGAAAATTTAACAAAACAATATAATGTAATACTTGTACAATATCAAAAAACATATACAGATTATATTAATTACCTTAATAGTAATACAACTAATACAAGTAATCAATTTATTACAGTCCCGCATTCTTCTTTTTGGGGAACTTCTTCATTATCTGATTTACAAAATACTACTGTGAATGATTGTATGAATAAGTGTTCTTTAAATAGTAACTGTACAGGGGCTACATTTTTAACAAACAACTCAAATTGTTTTTTGAGAAAAGGCGACGGTAAAATCATAAAATCAACTGACAAAGAACAAACTGCAATTGTTCTAAAATCACAGTATTATAATTATCAATTACAATTAATCAATGAAGAATTAATAAGAATTAATAAACAAATGTTAAACACTATTAATAAATCTTATCCTTTGTATGAAAATACTTTACATGAAAATAGTATCAAACAACAAATTTTACAAAAAAATTATGATAAACTACTCAACGACAAGATGAATATTAATAAAATGATTCGTGATTATGATTCATTACAAGAAACACAGGATGTTACTTCATTGCAAGTAACCCAGCATTATTATCGTTATGTTATATTACTAGTAATAACAATAATATTATTTGTTATATTAATTAATTCAACAGCAGGAAATCAAAATAATAGGGTATTAATAT
>Ga0209084_1004212_pt1 | contig 10195 bp, 10 predicted proteins | sample C_130820_MF_Meta_FD_187309 | JGI IMG/M metagenome (GOLD analysis project Ga0209084, IMG submission 187309) | Freshwater microbial communities from Lake Croche, Canada to study carbon cycling - C_130820_MF_MetaG (SPAdes) (version 2) | ecosystem: Environmental > Aquatic > Freshwater > Lake... | reverse complement strand
GTTTTTAATGGTTCGAGAGATATAATCATTAGTTTATTAGAAGAAACCTCATAAAGATTACCCAAAACTTGTAATGGAGGGAGCAATAAATCATATCCATTTGAAATATTATAAGTGCAATCTAGTAAATTATTAAAAGGGATAACATTTAAGTTAAGATATGTATTGCTTCTACCTTCTGATTGAATCCAAGCGTCTTTTAGATTTTGCCAATTTTCTAATTCATTTTCTATTAAATTTCTCATGTTTTAAGTTATTAATGAACAATATAAATTATAATTACTATTATAAAAATAAAATTATTTAATAAGAATAAGATACTAGTTACAAATTATTTAGAGTCAATATCTCCTATAAAATCAAAATTTTTAATCTAACTATTTTTTCAAAAACCTATGTTTACGTGGTTACTAATTAAAAGCAACGCCTAGTATTTACTTTGTCTGTAAAAAACTAGTTAAATATGAACGAAAACACAAAAACTTTTACCTCACTAAACTGGTTGGGTAATATGAGTCCATGTAAGATTATTTATAATGGTGAGGAATGGAATTCTGCTGAAAAATTATTTCAAGCTATGCGTTTTAACGATGAATGTATTAGACAAAAAATACGAAATGAAAAGGGGATTTTTAAATCAAACTTGTTAGTATCAAATTTATCTATTTATACGGTAGTAGAACCGATGTCTTCGTTAGATATTGAAAATTTAAGAACGGCAATGCAATTAAAATTCGATCAAAATAAAATGCTGCAATTAAAATTATTATCTACTGATAATATGAATTTAGTACTTTTCCGTAAACAACATTACAATACAGAAGATTTATTCTGGGGAATGACAATCATCGACGAGCAATGGACAGGAATGAATATAGTTGGTAAAATTCTTATGGAAATAAGAGCGAAAATTAAATATTTTAACAATTAATTAAAAAAAAAAGAATAATTTAATAGCTTAAATTATAAGCTATTACGAAGAATTATGATTCATGAAAAATTAATTAGAAAATTTGCCAGTTTACCAGTAAGAAAAATTATAGACATTTTAAAATTTATCGCTTCCAAACCAAATGGAGTTTCTGTACTTGATGTAGAAACTTTTTGGGAACAACATGAAGACGGTAGAAAAATGACGCGCTCCTTTAAAGGCGAAACAAGGATTATAGATAATACGATTAGAAATTTATTGAATAAGTTAGTACTGGATAAATGTCTTTTTCGTGAAAAACAAGGCAAAAATTATTTGTATTTTATTGACAAGAATGATCAAAATCAGTTAAAAGTTGAAGATTCAGAAGGCATTACGGATTTGATTAGATGGGCGCTAACACTAAAAAAATACAAAGGATTAATCTTCTTTGAAGAGCTTGAAGAAATTTTAAATATTTCAATCGAAGATATTTTAGCAGAAGATAATTTAAAACTAGACGATATTAGGCCTTTCATTGATTTTGAAACCACAGATGAGGTTTATAGTGGTTGGGGAAAAAATGTTTTTGCAGATCAGATTACTATTAAAGTTTCAGATCATATGGCTTATTTTTATAAAATTATAAGTTTTATAAATGAAACTGTTGAATTTACGTATCGTTCTTTTCAAGTAGATGAGATAATAACGGTTTCACACGCAGAGCCATATTTATTGAAAGAACATAATAAACGATGGTATTTGATTGCTTTCGATCCTGGAAAAAACGAAGTTTTCCCATTTAGTATTGATCGAGTAATTAAGATTACAGATTCTTTTGCTTCTAAAAACTATCAAATACCAAGAGATTTTAATCCGAGAACATATTGGAAAGATTGTGTTGGAGTTTACATGGATAAACAAAAAGGAGCACAAAAGGTGTCGTTTGAATTGAAAAATGGTCCACGATATAATAACCAAAAATACCTTATTTCTTCTCCAATGCATGCATCACAAAAGGCAATTCAATTAGAAAATGGTTGGATGAGGTTTGAATATTTTATTCATATTGGACCAGAAGTGGTTAGACAAATCAGACAATGGGGGGTTGAGAACTTATGTAATATCGAACCGGAAGAACTTGACGAAGACGTTCGGTTTGGATAATTAGTATGTAAATAAATCAATACTTTTTACGTATGATAAGGTAATAACTCTATCCATTCATACATGTTCCAAAAATGGTAAAGATCCACGAATGTGATTGCGTCTAAATAAATGTCCATTATGGCAGTAAAACTAATAAAATAATAAGGGTCAACATACTGTAGGTAATCTACCATATATCCGTTCCAATCGATGAACCCATTTTTAATTCCATAGGCAATTATAATTACTTCCTCAAGACGTTCATCTATTGTTGTATCTTCTAAAAAACTAGTAGAGGTATCCAGCTTTTTATCCCCTATACTTTCTCGGATAAATAGAAGCGTTTTCAATGGAAGTGTTTTCAGTGGACGGTAAATTACAGCGCTTTTAATCTCCATACATTCAAATGATATTTCCGTCCTACAAAATTGTTTTTTTCGAAGAGGTAACTTATCAAAAAATCTTTCTTCTATTTTATCTGTAAAAAATTGAGCCACTGTATTAGCATGTTTTAACAGTTGAAGATCTAACTCTTTTAATGAACGTTTAACCTTCGGACTAAAATTTTTTGGCCAATGAGACAGTCCATTCTGACAAAGAAATTCTTCTGTTGTACCAACATAATTAAATTTGAAATTTAAACCGTTTGTTAAGCCTATTAATTCTTGTAACAAATTAACATCAATAATCAATTTCCCTTGATTACTTTCAACTTGAAAAATAACGCCAGTTTTAAAATAATTATCAATGAAATGATTTAAAGGAAGATCAAAAGAAATAAAAATTCTAGTTATAAATTCATTTAAAGAATATCGGGTGTTTATATTATGAAAATTTGTCAATTCAAAAATTTTTGAAAGTATTATTATACCTTCTTTACTTAATGTTTTTGGTAATTTGCCGTTTACGAATTTCAAATCTTCGTAGCTACTTTCCGAATGATTCATAATTTCACTATTTTTTAATGATATTTAAAAACCTATTTTATTGAAATTGATTTAAGATAAATATCAATATTATCGTTGCTGTTTTTAAGTAACTTTTTCTATGCTAGAAAATTTGGTTTTTTCAAAAAGCTGTAAATTACTTATTTGTATAAAGTAATTTTTTGGTAAATTCATCAACGATATATGGTTTTAATTTATTGAAATTCCCTTTATAAATTACAAATCCATAATCAGATGATATAGAAGCATTCTTTTCATCTACAATTTCAAATGCTTTGATAGTGAATATCATATTTAACTTATTTTTAGATAGTGATTTATTTAATTGAAAAAAGAATTGATAATTTGATAAAAGGATTGATTCATTTTCTTTAGATAAAATAAGCGTTTTAAAAACTTTATGGAGAGCGAGACTATCAAAGTATCTTATTACCGTAATTGGCGATTTATAATTAAACGAATCAGATAAATAATGTAAGGGTAATTTAGAATCATCATAAATGGAATCTAACGGTATAGAGTCTACTGCTACAAATAATTGACTTGTGTTTCTATCATTATATTTTGGAATTATTTTTAAGTCACTTGTACATTTTACCCACTTATAAGAAGTATCCTTCGATTCATTCGTAATATAAACCAATACATTATAACTGTTTGTAATAATTTTTGAATCATACTGTTGAAAATCAAATACTACTTCATTAATACCATTTAACGTTCTATAATTATTCAAAATATTAATAAAAACTTCATCAAAATAATTTTGAGAAAAAGTAAGGAAACGAATCAATATTACAAAGATTACAAAAAGTAGATTTTTCATGATTTTATAAATTAAATACCTTAATTATAAGTGTTTAATTATAGTTTTAATAAATTATTTTAAACTTAAAAACTCATATTTTTTATCTTTAAAGTTCACATAAATTCTATCATTATTATTAAACTCAACAAAATGATGATTATATAAAACCATTTGGTTATTTTCTAATCTCCATTCGTCAACTTCCACCAATCCTTTAACGGATCCATTCCAGTTTAAAATATTAACCAACAGTTTATCATTCAATTTCCATTTTCCTTTTTTATCATAAAGTAGATAAAATTTATCTTTTAATTTTTCCTTTAAAAATTGAGTATTACCAGTTTTTATTGCAGCTAAAATACCTGCTGTAAAAGCAATTACATGTTCTTCATTCCATTCTTGCATTTTCGATAAATAAAAACTTTTTTCATCGCCTTTATAAACTTGTATTTTAATGGTGTACTCTTTTGATACTTCAATATTCAATGCTACTTCTTGTTTATTTATGGGTATTTTCACATAAAAAGTATCCTTTTTTAAATAGGTGGTTATGTTATTGATACTATTAAAACTATAATTTTTATTTTTTCTCGTATTTATTTCAGAAGTATAATGTATTTCGGAAATTTCAGAATCTAACCAAGAAACATCAAGATTAACAGTTGATTTGAATTTTAGAATTAATTCATTCGATTTAATTCTAATAAATCCTTCCATTGGATAATGCTTAATTTTAGCACCGGCAATTATTGGTAAAACTACTTCCCTGTTTTTAAAGTTATTTTTTGTGTAATTACTATCATATAAATTATCATTAATATTTATTGGATAATGAGATAATAACATTAATTCAGGATTTACAAACATCCATTTCATATTAATATTTTTATTTTCATCAGCCCAAGTAACATCAATATAATATTTTTTATTATTAATCGTCACTATATTCCAGGCATGTAATCCACCTATTTTGCCAAAATCACCATAGTTTTGTTTGGTATACCCCGTAACTTCTTTTGTGTTTATTTTAGCTATTTTAGCTAAAGAATCAAAAATAAAAGCATAACCAGCACATACTGCAACACGTTTTTTACTTGCTAAAATTCCTAAAATATCATTTTGATAATGGGTAAATTTATTACTATAATATCCATCATAATCATATTCTATAGATCGACATATGAATTTTGAAATTGCTAAAGCTTTTTCACGATCATCATTGATATCTTTTACAATGTAGTCTACTAAATCTTTTAAATTTATTGCTTTTTCAATGGAATCATTGGATATTATTTCATCTGTATTTAAACCAATAAAATAAGGCTTTTTAAAAGTTTTATTCGATGATTTATTTTTAATTATTGGATTTTTTTTATTTAATAAAAAATAAATTTTAGATTTATATAAATCATTATTTATTAAATATTCACCTGATTTAAATTGACCTTTAAATTCAATACTTGTAGGTTCATTTATTACAATCTTATGACTAATAATTTTATATGTTCCTAAATTCCGTTTTACTAATTCAGATTTATTTTCTTGATTAATAGAAATTAAATGTTCATACTCTCCTGATTTGTATAATCGTAATAATTCTATTTGATTTTCTTTTTTTGGATATTCAAATACTTTAATTATATTTCCTTTTGGAATAGATGAATGAAATAAATTATTACTGAATATGTAACTTATGGATGAAATATAAGTTAACACTAGAAAAATTAAATTTTTCATTTCTTTCAAGTTTAATAATTAAGTATTGATGTATCATAGACTTGAATTTTTATAATTAACGGAAAATTTTAAAAAATAGTATAAGCTGAAATTATTTAGTTAATAAATTAATTTGAAAACAGTTGTACAATAAATTCTACTCTATTTTCATTCAGAAATTAAGAAGAATCTAAATGTTAAAAAAGTAAAACGAAATCTTAATAAGGAAGACAATCTATTAAAATTATTACTTCTTATTTTTCTTCAATTCTAACACCAAATTATTTTTAGTGTCATACGGTTTAGTAGTTGGGAATTGCATGAACTGTTCAGATAACTTTAAAAAGTTAATTACACGTTCCAAAGGAGAAAGTTTTAAAAAAGCTTCCTCTTGTAGTTTTTTACTTTCTTCTTTGGTAGTAAATCGAATCTCCATAGAATAAAGATACCAAAAATTTTCTACCTTTAACCTATGCAATTCAAAGATATCATTGGTCAGGAAGAACTAAAACAACACTTCATTCAAGAAGTAAATGATGATCGTATTAGTCACGCCCAATTATTCTTAGGTAACCCAGGTTTTGGAGGATTACCATTAGCTGTAAGTTTTATTCAATACTTATTTTGTCAAAATAAAACACCAAAAGATAGTTGTGGTTCATGCTCTTCCTGTCGTAAAATCCAAGACTTACAACATCCAGATGTACACTTTTCCTTTCCAGTTGTTCAAGCAATTGATAAACGTAGCGATTCCTTTTTAAAAGAATGGCGTAAAATGATTAAAGAAAATGCGTATTTCAATTTGAATCAATGGTCAAGTTATATCGATGAGAAAGGTAGAAAACCAATTATAGGAACGGAAGAAAGCGGGGAAATTATCAAAAAATTGAGTTTAAAATCCTACGAAGGTGGTTATAAAGTCATGGTTATTTGGATGGCAGAAGAAATGAATACAACTTGTTCCAATAAATTATTAAAGATTTTAGAAGAACCTCCAAAAAATACCTTATTCATTTTATTAGCTGAATCACAAGATGCGATGCTTCAAACGATTTTATCACGAACCCAAATTGTAAAAATTCCACGTGTATCGATCGATGATTTGAGTAAACATTTAGCAGCTACTAATCCTGTAACTAATTCGGACGCTATTTCCATCGCAGCGCAAGCAGAAGGAAATTATATTGAAGCATTAGACTTAATTGGTACACACGAAGAAAAAGACCAAAACAGAGAATTGTTTATTAAAATGATGCGGGTTAGCTATAAAAAATCAGTCATCGATATGTTAGATTGGTCCAATGAAGTTGCTGCATTAGGAAAAGAAAAACAAAAAACGTATCTTAAATATGCGTTACACATGTTTCGTCAAAGCTTGTTAAAAAATTATACACAAAACCAATTGACCAGAACATCGAAAGAAGAAGATGAGTTTCTATCTAAATTTTCAAAATTCATTACCGGAAATAATATACAAGATTTTATGACACATTTTAACGATGCACATTACTACATCGATCGAAATGCAAACCCTAAAATTTTGTTTACGGAATTATGCTTTAAAACAATGCGCTATATTCATTTTGCATAATGATGTGTTATTAACGCATCAATTCATAATCTTAAATAGTATTTATTCTTCCGAATAATTCATCTTTATACGAACCACCAATTGGTAAAATGTGGTTATCATTTTCCAAACGTAAATTTGGTAATTCGATACTTTCTATTTTATCTAATCGAACAATAAACGATCGGTGAATCCGAACAAATTCCTTCGTACCTAATTTACTTTCGATATCTTTCATCGTTGTATGAATCGTAAACTTTTTTTCATCCGAATGTAAAATCACATAATCCTTTAATGCTTCTACAAATATAATTTTCTCTTTTTTTATTTTTACTAATTTACTAGAAGCACGTACATAAATTTCATTGGAAGAAACATCGCCATGTTCAACAATGGTAGATAATAAATCACGTTCACGTTCCACTTCCATTTCTTTCGTATGTTTATATACTGCTAATTCAATAGAAGTTTGTAAATCCACCACTTTAAATGGCTTTATGATATATCCATAGGATTCTGCACGTTTTGCACGCTCTAAGGTAGCTGAATCTGCATATGCAGTCAAGAAAATAACGGGTATCTTAAAGTCCTTACGTATAATTTCTGCAGCTTCTATACCACTATCCCCTCCTCGCAACATGATATCCATCAATACTATGTCTGGTTGATTTTGCTCTACTAATTCAATTGCTTCTGATACATCACTCGCTAAACCTACTACTTCAAAATGGATGCGTTCCAAACTATGTTTTATATCTTTTGCAACTATCAATTCATCTTCTACAATAAGTACTTTGTAATTCCCCATTTTTTAAGTATTTAACTATCTAATAAATAACATATTAAATAAAATTTATATCTAAGATACACTAAAATTTCAAAAAACAAAACTTTCTATAAATTTCCTTTTTTAATATAAAAAGAAAAGAAAAAATTTATAAAGATTTACTTCTTCTTTTTATTAAGGGTGTTAATATGTGTATAACATATCGATTATGAATTATGAATTATGAGTTATAAAGAAAAAACACAACTTTATACACAATTAAATTTCTTTTAATCTATTATTTATTAAATATTTATACTGCTATTAACAATGTTTCTTATTTTCTAGTATTGAATAACTTTTATTGTGAATAGTAGTTTTTTCTGTTATTATCTCTGTGTGCATTTTACCTAAAACTTACCAAAACTTTACTTGTATATGAATAAACTAATATGGTTTGTAATTATTTATGTAATATGCAAGCTTTATTTTTTAGTTTCTTTCAACAGTAATTAACATTTAAATCTTATTTACTATCCATATCTTTTTTCTTCGATTCCTTATTTTAGGTGAATTATTATTCTTGTTTTTTAAGCATTGTGTATAACTCCCCTTATTTGTTAATTCATATAAGTCTCTATAATCGTACTCCAAAAACTACATTTCCTTGTAGCCAACCAAATTGTTGTGATGCTTTATCTTCCAAATGCATGGTAGTTCGTATGTCAGGCATATTAATGTATCCAGCTTTACTTTCTGCTTGAATAAAAAAGCGATTCCAAAATTCTATATTTAATCCAACCATTGCTCCTAGTCCAAAACCTGCTAAATGAAATTGATCGTACCGTGGAAATCCTAGTAAGGTAGTATTTGTACGTGGTAGTAGAATTCCAGCACCAACTCCTTCTATTAGATTTAAGCTTATTTTTTTGTATTGGTAAAGTTTATCTTGTCTTCGTAATTCTAGGTTTAAATAATTTAATCCATCCGTATGCTCAAATAATAGAAATTTAGGTTCAATCGTAAATGGTGTGTTTGAGTATGTCCCATTATAATTACTATAATTAGTATCCGTTGCTATTTTTCCGTCAATTGTTGTTTGTTGTGTACCAACCATTACGTACTTCATGTGATCCGCTCCAAATGAAATTGAATATTTTTCATTGATATAATAACCAATTCTTAAATTGTATTGTGGTATGGTTATACTTTTAAAATAGGTATCAAATGCGAAAGGACTTTGTCTGTCTTTTGCTTGTACATCTTGTAAAGTGAAATCGTAATTTGTTCCTTGAAAATGAATGTCTGAATTGGTATATGCTTCGCGGTTCCAACCCCAATACACAAAGAAGGTTCCTTTATTTTTGGATGTGCGTTTGGTGATAGTATCTTGACTAAAAGAAATAGTGCTTATTAATATGCAAAAGAATAATAGTGTTTTCATGTATACATTTTTTGTAAATGTATATTAATCTTATTTATTCATTACTTATTACAGCATTTTGTTATTAAGGTTATGCGTTGAATAACTTATGTTGTTGACAAAATAGCAACGGAAAAACTCTATTGGTTAAATTTTTGATGTTTTTTTAACAGATATTTATTTTATGTTCATTTTTATACTTAATTTTGTTATTGGTTAAATTTTTGATGTTTTTTTAACAAATAGAAAAAATGAGTAAACAGATACCTTACGATAGAAATTCGCCTTATAATCAATTACCTGTGCTTCCTCCGTTAGATGAAAAAGTTCTAGATATTGAGATTTTAACAAAACTAGCACAAACTAGGGGTGTATTAGGGAAATTAGATGGTATAGTTAGAACGTTACCAAACCCATTGATGTTAGTAAATACCATTATACTTCGTGAAGCAAAAGATTCTTCAGAGATTGAAAATATTTTTACAACACACGATGAATTATATCAAGCATTGGCAATTGATACAACGGAAATGTCTTCATCGGCTAGAGAGGTATTACGTTACAGAGAAGCATTAGAGGTTGGTGTAAAATTAGTACATGAAAAACAACAAATAGACATTCAAACGATATTGGCTATTTACCAAAAAATAGAAGATACGAGTCAAGGAATACGACCACCAACGTTAACTACAGTAATTAAGAAAGGTGGAAGTTCTATGACTAGTGGTCAAATCATTTACACACCGCCTAGAGGTAAAGGGATCATTGAAAATTTATTAGAAAATTTAATTGATTTTATGAACGATAAAAAGTTTACGCACGATCCATTATTAAAAATGGCAATAACACATTATCAGTTTGAAGCGATACATCCTTTTGCAGATGGGAATGGGAGAACAGGTCGTA
>Ga0209084_1004203_pt1 | contig 10207 bp, 7 predicted proteins | sample C_130820_MF_Meta_FD_187309 | JGI IMG/M metagenome (GOLD analysis project Ga0209084, IMG submission 187309) | Freshwater microbial communities from Lake Croche, Canada to study carbon cycling - C_130820_MF_MetaG (SPAdes) (version 2) | ecosystem: Environmental > Aquatic > Freshwater > Lake | place... | reverse complement strand
AAAATAAAGAAAATAATGAAAATAATGAAAATAATGAAAATAATGAAAATAATGAAAATAATGAAAATAATGAAAATAATGAAAATAATGAAAATAATGAAAATAATAAAAATAATGAAAATAATGAAAATAATGAAAATAATGAAAATAATGAAAATAATGAAAATAATGAAAATAATGAAAATAATGAAAATAATGAAAATAACTAAAATAATGAAAATAATGAAAAATTTATTTTATACGGTTTATTTCATTATTCCGTCTTACTTTTACACAAGTTTTTATGTATATGTGTTGTATAATGTGAATATAACTTTCAAAAGTGTATTATTTGTGAATATAACTTTCAAAGTGTATTATTTGTGAATACATAATCAGTATGAATAATCCAATTGGTAAAAATAATGGTTCATAATAATTTATAAAAGTCCAAAACATTACAAATATAATTGGAAATATATTATTTCTTGGTAGAAGACTATAACATTGTGATGTTCTGAAATAAATCCAAAAACCACTACAAATTACAGATATAATAACTTTAGTATCATAATTCAAATAATTATCTAGTATCATTATATAATATGTTTACAAAATTATATCTAGACACGACAAATCCAAAACTTAATTTCTCTCAATTATTCCTACCAAACATTTTTTTTCCAATGATTTTTTCTGTTTTATTTCATACAATTGTTTATAGTGTATTCTGTAATATGATAAGTTATATTTACTTTGGTAAATTTCTCTCCGAACTAACTAATATAAGACTATTATTATGTCTCATTTTAATAATGTTTGTTGGTTTTATTGCGAGATTTTATCATGTTAAAGATATTTATAGAACATATCATGAAGACATGACTAAAACAAGAAATCATTTAGACAAGTTGTATATTTCATGGATTTTTATTTCATAAGTATTTTACAAAAAAATTGTGTAACATCTAAATATTACCAACTAATTCACCATTTTTATAAACTTGACACTTAAATGTTTGTTTTGATGGCATATTACAAACTTCTTTATTACTTTGTGTCTCATTAAAAAATAAATATTTACTTGAACCACCAGTATACATTAAAATTATTATTAATGATGATGTTGCCATACCTAATAAAACATTTAAAAATAAATCTCCTGTTTGAATAACACAACCTTTATAAAGTTTGATAAACATATCAAAAAAGAAATACACTAATAAAATTGAAAATATCCAAAAATTTACACTTCCATTACTAAACATTGGAAATGATAAATACGTTATTGTAAATGCGAAAACAAACGCACTAAATGTAGGATTACCATATTTACTATATTGAATAGAAGTGCATATTGTTCCATTATTTACTATTGGTTCAGCACCATTTAACATGTAAATAAAATTTCTAATAATACAAACACCTAACAAAAAACCAAGAAATATAATTCCTTTAAAATTTTGATAAACAAAAGTTAGTGATACCATTAATGTAGCAAGTATCAATGGTGAATAAAATGACAAAAATATTAATATATTAAATGGTTCAAACAATTTTAATGGAGTATTTACTACTCCTCCTTTTATACCTTCACTTGTCATCATACAATAATAAATTATTATTATTATATAATTTATATAATTTAATCTTTACTTTTCTAAAATTAGTTCTAATGCCTCATTAACATGACTAATTGGAAAAAACTTTATATCTATTAATTCTCCATTTTTGTCATTTTTGTCATTTTTTTCTTTAAATTCATCAAAATCTTTTTGATTTTCTTTTGGAAAAATAAAATATTTGACAGAAGATTTTATAGAACCAATTATTTTATTACTTAAACCTCCAATTGATGTTATTTCACCTGACATTTGTATTTCACCTGTAACACCAAACTCTGGCTTAATTGGTATATTATTTAATAAACTATATATTGCTATTGTTATCGCACAACCACCCGAAGGTCCATCTTTCATTACAGCATTATCTCCAGTATGAATATTTATTCCACAACGATTTCTATCAATATCATAAAGTTCTCTCAATTGTTTTTTTACTTTATCTGTAGTTAAATTCCAAGCTACTGTTAAAGATACATTCATGCTTTCACGCATGACCTCTTGTTGTAATCCAGTTAATTTCAAATCTAGAAATTTATTTGATGGGAAAAATTTGGCATGTATTGGCAAAGTACCTCCATTACCATTGATTGTTGCGTACATTCCATTTATATATCCTATTTGACTAACACTTGGTACTTTTCTTATAAAATTCTCTCTTTTATCTTTAAAATAAGTATTTTTAACATCATCTATTGTAATTGTTATAGGCAATTCTGTTATATTATAAATACCTTTTAAAACATTTAAATTTATATCTCCTACTATTTCAAACAATTGTTCTTTTAATTTTCTAACACCCGCTTCCAAAGTATATTCATTTATTATAAATTTTAATGTTTCATCTGAAAAGTAAATCATATCTTCTAAACCCATTTTTTTATAAATATCAGGTAAAATATGTTTATTACTTATAATTATTTTATCTTCTAAGGTAACATTATTAAATTTAATTCTATGTATTCTATCTAACAAAATCTTATCTATAACATCAACATCATTATAGGATAAAATAAATAAGGCTTTTGATAAATCCAAATCTATACCCGTAAAATATTTATCTTGAAAACAATCATTTTGTGTTGAATCTAATAAATGAGTCAAAATACCTATAATCTCTTTACCGTGTTCTGTTTTACTTATTTTATCTACTTCATCAATAAAAATAATTGGATTCATACACTTTTTATCTATCAAAATTTGTACTATAGAACCCCATGTTGACCCAACATAAGTATAATTATGACCGTGTAATGTGCTTCCATTTGTATCGCCACCCATAGCAATAAGAGCAAAAGGTCTACTTATACCATTTTCATCTTTTAAACAATCAGATAATCCTTTTTTTGCCAATGTTGTTTTTCCAACACCTGGTGGTCCTTCAAAACCAAAACAATAACCATCTTGTTCTCCATTTATCCACTGACTTATTATTTTTTCTATTTGTTTTTTTGCTTTATCATGACCATGAACAGTTTTATCTAATGTTATTTTTACCTCATTCATATATTTTTTAATTTCATTTATATTATTATTAATTAAATCCAAATCTGTTTTTAAATCAGAAGTTTCTGTTTTACTTTGACAAACTGTTATAAATTTTTCTATTATATCTTTTGATAATTCATAATGTTCTGGTAATTTACATAATTCAATAAATTTTTCTAATTCTTCTTTTAATTGTTCTTTTAAAACATTATTATATTTAATTTTTTTTGTTTTAAGTTTGTATTTTTCTAATAAATTGTTAATAATAACTATATTATTATTCATTTTTTTTTTATCACAAGAAATCATATAATTTTTTATTTTATTTAAATCACTTTGTTCATTCTTATCAAGTTTTATTTCTTTTATAAGTTTTGTGTATTTTAAAATTTCTATACTTGTATACTTTTCTTTTAAAGGAATATTTAAACAAAACTTTTCAAATGAATGTTTATTATACATTTCTTTAAATTTATTTCTTACAGTTTCCATTAAATTCATTATAGGTTCTCGTTTAAATTTCATAAAAGGTATTTTAAGTAATCCATCCAAATATTGTTTTGCTTTTGAACCAGAATCTTCTGTTTTTGTCTTTACTTCTTTTAATTTCATCATTGCTTTTTCTTTCACTGAATCATTTACTTTTAATAAACAAATTTGTTGTTCCAAAGGAATTTTATTTGTATCAAAATTTGATAATTCATTTGTATATTGTACGGTTAGTTTCATTGCCTTTTTAAATATTTGTTTTATTTGCAAAGGAAAACTATCAAATAAAATTATTTGTTCTTCTGTATCTATACTTCCATTTAAATCATTTGAGAGAAGGTCATATAATAAATAAGACAAATACAAATTTTCACAATTGTTTGATTTAATTAAAAGATGTATCAATGTATTTCTTTTTGAATAAATATCATCGGAAAGAAAACTCTGTACCGTTTGAGAAATTGTTTGTTGTTTTATTAAATTACTTTCACTTATACAACCCGCATATTTATTATAAAAATCATTACATTTAGTATTTATTAAAAAATCTTTCAAAATTAAAGAACCAATAAATTTATCAAAATTCTCATCATCAAAATTCAAATCCTGTGGTTTATTTATTTTAATTTCTGAAATTTTATCTTGAATATATTTGTTATTTAAAAAATCTATAACAACATCATCTACAATTCCAAAAATTAGAATACCTTTTTTCAATATTGAATTATATATATATAATTTTATGCCATAAACTTTCATGTGAAATTTTTTATAAATTGTATTAACATCATAACAATCTAAATTTTCAGTTTTATCATCAATAACTTCTTCATAATGTTTTTTATTTTTTGAATCCTCTTTTTTTATTACAACTTTATAACTCGTCGGGTGAAAAAATTTTTTTAATAATTCATATTTTGCTATTTCTGTTTCTGAATTTACAATTTTATTAGCATTTCCAAAACAAATTGATATTAAATCTTCCAAATTTTCTGTACCATAACTTTTAAACAAACTGGATAGTTCATTATTTATAATCTGTAAATTGTTTATTAATAATTCTGTATTACTATTATTATTGTTTAAATAAATTAGTTCTTTTATTTTTTTGTTTAATTCAGTTAAACGAAATATACAACTTTCTACTTCAGTTATTCCTAAAATGTCAAGAACTTTATTTTTTTTAACATGTAGAATTGTTTTTTGAATAATATCATTAAAAAAATCTAGTTTTTTATCAACTATATTGACTATATCAGTTGAATTAATTTTTAAAAAACTCTTATTTATAAAATCTGCTTTTTCATTACTCATATCTAAATATAATATAACTTAATATATTAGAACAATCAAAAAATAATTAATATATATTACTAAATATATATTACTAAATATACATTAGTAACATATTAAATATATCATTTTATTTAAATATAGTTAATGGGAATACCTAGTTATTTTTCTTACATTGTCAAAAATCATGTTGATATAATACAAAAACTACGTGTTACTAATCATTGTGTAAATAATTTTTATCTTGATTGTAACTCTATTATTTATGATATTATTCGCAAAATTAATTTTAATGAAATTACAGAAAATGAAACTGAACATATTATTAATAATATTTTTTTAAAAATTGATGAATATATAAATATTATTAAACCACAAAATAATGTTTTTATAGCTTTTGATGGAGTTGCACCAGTAGCAAAATTAGACCAACAACGTCAAAGAAGATACAAGTCTGTTTTTCAAAATAATATTGCTAAATCTATTTATAAAAACCCTCTATTAGATACTTGGAATACTGCTTCTATCACACCTGGAACAATTTTTATGAATCGTCTTAGTGAAAAAACAAAACAGTATTATTCTAAACCAATAGAATATAATCTTGATAATATTATTATTTCTACTAGCACTTATTATGGTGAAGGAGAACATAAAATTTTTGAATTCATACGAAATAATCCTGAACAACACAATAACAAAATTACAATTGTATATGGTTTAGATGCTGACTTGATTATGTTAAGTATAAATCATTTACCTATATGTGATAAAATTTATCTTTTCAGAGAAACACCTGAATTTATTAAATCTATTAGTACTGAATTGGAACCAAATGAAAAATATATATTAGATATACCAAAACTCGCAAAAAATATTATACTTAATATGAATAATAACGCAGAATTAAATTATGAACAAACAAAAAATCGGATGTATGATTATATTTTTATGTGTTTTTTTCTTGGTAATGATTTTATGCCTCATTTTCCATCTATTAATATACGCACAGGAGGTGTTGATAAAATGTTGAACGCATATAAAAGTGTTATTGGAAATACTAATGAAAATCTTACAGACGGAAAAAAAATTTACTGGAAAAATGTACGCAAACTTATTAAATTTCTTGCTGAAAATGAAGAAATTCATTTTCAAATTGAAATGAAATTAAGAAATAAAAAAGAAAAATATAAATTACCTGAATCTACACCTGAAGAAAAATATAAAAAATTTGAAAATATTCCAATTTATGAAAGAGAACTTGAAAAATTTATTAATCCGTACAAACATAATTGGCAAAAAAGATATTATACAACACTTTTTCAAATTGAACCTGATGATGAAAGAAAAAAACAAATATGTATTAACTTTTTAGAAGGGCTTGAATGGACTATGAAATATTATACAACTGGTTGTCCTGATTGGAGATGGTCTTATAATTATAATTATCCTCCATTATTATGTGACCTTATTCATTATGTACCTTATTTTGAAACAGACTTAATTAAATATAAAGAACCTAACCCTGTTACTGAATTAGTACAATTATGCTATGTTTTACCAAAAGAAAGCCTACAATTACTTCCACCAAAATTATATAATTCATTAATTCGTAATCATAATGACTGGTATTCTAATGATTGTGAATTTGTATGGGCATTTTGTAAATATTTTTGGGAGTCACACGTTATTTTACCACATATTGATATTAATGAATTGGAAAAATTTATTACAAAAACAATAAGTTAGAACGGTGAAGACTAGGGCTTGGCGGTTTTCTTTAAGTTATTTTATCAATTTATTATATTGTAACAAAAAACGTTTCAAAAAGTATTTTTGGTTTTCGTTTTTGGACATTTTTTTTGTCCATTTTTACACCTTTTAACATTTCAAACTCTGATTTACGTAAATTAACAAATAATTTTTATTGTATTTTCTTGGTGTAAAATTTGAAATGAAGAAAATAATATACATTATTTATAATATACACCCTTGAACATTTTAAATGGAACAAAAACCAATTAAAGATTTTATAATATTATACTATTATACTATAATGCGGTTAAAAAGTGAATTATATGAAAAAGAACAAAATGAAATGAAAGATAAAATAATCAAAATATTGGATTTAGAAAATAAAAATACATTTACATTGTTTGAACTTGATGGTAATTTAGAGATACAAACTAAAATTACAGAACTTATACCTGAATTGAGAAAATGGTTCGCCTTTAATAATATGAAAGCGGTTGGAGAACCTGATAAACGAAAACGACCGTGGTTGTCTATTATCAAAAATATTCTAAAAAATAGATATAAGATTGAAAAAAAAGAACACCAATTCAAGACAAATGATAAATGGCGAAAATCACCAATGTATGTTTTTACAAAGGTTTAGGTAAAATAACTTAATTCATTATATTTAGGAATAATGACTTAAAATAATATCTTTATATAGTATATAGGATGGAAAAACCAAAAGAGAAACCACCAGAGTTTTTCAAATCCGTCAAAACTTCGCTGAAAAGCATTTTGAAACATCCTGAAATAAACACGGTAATCATAAACAACGCTGTTGTCAAATCCAACAAAATTGTTATTCACACATTACAGTTTTTGAAATTGTATCTATTGGATTATTATGAAAATAATAACGGTTCATTACCAGTTATCAGTAAGGAACTTATCAACAATACGATGAAAGTTGTTTGTGGCGAGAAGGAAGAAAAACGAGGGAAACCGCCCAAACAAGAAACCGTTCTAATGAAAGAGAAACTCACTGCTTTTTACAAGGAACATTACTCACCGACTACGCAAAATGACCCAATTGATTATTCTGGGTTAAATACAGTTTTAGATTATTTGAAAGAAGATGTTATTACTATGTATGAAAATAACATACAATTACATTATGTGGATTATGTCGAGCGGTATGTAAATGTTGTTTGGAAAAAGAAACTTATAACCGAAAAAATTAGGAAATTAGGTAAGACAAAAGCGGAGCGAGAAACAAGAATAAGAGCATTGTGTAGCGAACTACGAAAAATAAAGAATGATTTACTGAATGTGGATACAACCGTATTTACATCTAAACCATATTATCACAAATGGATTAACGAACAAAAACGAAATGTGCTACCGAACAAAAACAAATACGAAAAGAAAAGTATCTATTATGATTTGAAATGTAGTCCAATGGATTATTTTCCCAGTATGATTTTTATGATGAAACAAGTAGAAAACGAGTTGAAAACTGTAAATAATGTATTTCCGTTGCGAAGTAGCATAACACCCAGTTATATACGATTAGACACAACTACATTGGTAAATCTGTTATTGAGAAAAGAACAAGGAAGCAAGGCTTTCTATAAAACAGAAGGTAATTTGAAAAAGAACGAAGATAAGATTTGGAAGTTCTTTTTTAGAACCGAGAAGAAGTTGTTTAGTAAAACAGATTATTCATTTCATCATATGATTTCTACTGATGGAGTTGGTGTTAGTGTATTGTTGTTGCGGAAGGATTTGGTTGGCAAGAAACTACCGATGATGAAAAAAAACGGTTCAAAAGAAATGTATATTGACGAGTTGAGTGATACGACGCATTTACAAAACAAGAAAATTATTGGGATTGATGCTGGGAAATGTGATTTGATTTATTGCGTGGATGGTTCAACCAAAGATGCTACTACCTTCCGTTATTCCCAAGACCAACGACGCAAAGAAACCAAATTGAAAAAATATAATAATATCATTCTTGCTATGAAAACTAATAAGATACACGATAAAACAGTTAGAGAATATGAATCCGAATTGTCTCATTACAATAGGAAAACACTGGATATTACAAAGTTCAAAGAATATTTACAAGCAAAAAATCGTATCAATCATACATTGTTTGGATTTTATAGAAAAGAGTTGTTTCGTAAATTAAAGTTTGGTAGGCATATCAATACAAAACGCAACGAGCAAAAGATGATAAACCAATTTAATAAAACATTTGGTAATCCTGACGAAGTTGTGATTTGTATAGGAGATTGGGAACAACGGAAACAAATAAAATACAAAGAACCGACATTGGGAAAGGGAATGCGAACCTTGTTTCGTAAGAACAATTACCAAGTTTTTTTGGTAGATGAGTTTAGAACCAGTTGTAAATGCTCTAATTGCGATGGTGGAGTGTGTGAGAAGTTTAGGGTGCGGAAGCATCCAAATAAAAAGAAAGATGAATTACGGTTAATTCACGGACTACTACGCTGTAAGAGCGGTTGTGGGTTGTGGAACAGAGACCGTAATGGTTCATCGAACATCTACAAGATAGCAAAGAATGCGATAAATAAATTAGAGCGTCCAAGTTATTTATGTAGAGAAACAAAAAGTAATCAAGCGCTTTTACCGAGTTGCTATAACCAAACTTTACAAGGGAACAAAAAATCCCAACTTTGAGTTATTAAAAAAAAGGACTTAAAAAGTTCCATTTATAATATTCAAAGGTGTAAATGAGTTTTAATTATTTAACAATTGGATATGATTGTTCACCAGCAGCAGCATTAAGGGAGTTAAATTTGCGAGAATTTGCTCTCCCATTTGATTGGATTGTTTCTACCGTAAACGTTCTACAAATGTGTTTAGAAACTAAATTTAAAGATTTTCATAAAAATTTAACTTTTAATTACAATAAAACGAGATTAATAGACCATTATGGTTTTGAATTTCCACACGATTATCCGTTAACCAATATGACTAATTTTGAAAATAATATAGGTGAGGGAGTATTTGGGGAAGAATGCGGCAATTGTATAACTGAAAATTGGTATCATTATTATAGTGATGTATTAAATAAATATAATAGAAGAATTGAAAGATTTAATAATATTATAAATGATACGAAACCGATTATTGTTTTATGTAGATATAATACGAAAGATGTATTAGAATTACAAGAACTATTTATAAAATATTATAAAAATAACAATATTTATTTTGTAAATTCCTGTAATGAACCTTTTGAAAATGATTATATAAAAAATATTTATACAGAGAAGGAAAATAAGTGGAATGATGTAAATATATGGAAAGAAGGTATCAGCGATATTATAAAAAAAATAAAATAATAATTCACTATTATAACATTGTAATTCAACAACAATTCAATCTTATACAAAAACAATAAGTTAGAACGGTGAAGACTAGGGCTTGACGGTTTTCTTTAAGTTATTTTATCAATTTATTATATTGTAACAAAAAATGTTTCAAAAAGTGTTTTTGGTTTTCAATTTTGGACATTTATTTTTGTCCATTTTTGAAAATCCTTAAAAGACTTTCAAAAATTTATCGTT
>Ga0209084_1004201_pt1 | contig 10212 bp, 7 predicted proteins | sample C_130820_MF_Meta_FD_187309 | JGI IMG/M metagenome (GOLD analysis project Ga0209084, IMG submission 187309) | Freshwater microbial communities from Lake Croche, Canada to study carbon cycling - C_130820_MF_MetaG (SPAdes) (version 2) | ecosystem: Environmental > Aquatic > Freshwater > Lake | place... | reverse complement strand
TTATGGAATTTTTGAGTAACAATTCCTTGTTCTGCTTGAATTCTGGCACGAGCAAATTCATCGGTTACACCAAATCCAACCGTTGGGATGGCATATGGCATAGTGGGCAAAGTAGCTTCTTTTTCTGCCAATGATTTTGCCAATGCTAAAGCTTGGGTAAATTTCAATTGCAATTGACCTGTTGGGTCTTTTTGCGCCAATCCACTCATCACAGCATTTTTGGCAAAATCCGCTTGTGATTGACTAAAGTTTTTTTCAATTTCTGAATTTACACCAGATGTAGTTGTATTGTTTTCTAACTCTTGAATAGAAAATGTTTTTCCATTAGAAGAAACAGTTTTGCCATCTGCATTAAATTTTGCTCCAGGTATGCCTAGTGCAGCAGCAATAGCGGCTGAAACTTCATCACCTTCTTTGACGTTACCTGAAGACATGGTTTGTTTTAATCTTTCCAAAGCGCCACGCCTAGATTGACTTAAACCCAATGTGTTGTTTGTAAATTTTGTAAGCAATGCCATTGACGCAGGGTCAAGACCTGAGTGTTTGAGGTCATCGCTTTGTGATTGCAATTGCTCATATCCAACTTGCATTCCAGGTGCAGCGGCAGCAACTGTTCCAGCCGTTTTGTAATCTTCATTGGCTTGTTTGGCCCAAGCAGAAGCATTTTCTTTTTCAACAATATATTTTTTGGATTGTTCCAATGTGCCTAATTTACCTACTACCTTACTAAAATCATCAGGCGACAATTGTTGTCCAGTGGTTTCATTTCTTGCCCAATGGTAATCGCCATTTTGGTCAACACCGTATTTAATCAAATCACCAGTATCGGTATCAATTTGAGTTTTATCAGTAATAGCACCGCCACTTAACAATTTCTTAGCAGCATTAACATTACCAATTGCATACTGAATAAAAGCATTTCCATATTGAGGAGCATTGTCTGCGTTTTGCCATAATTTGGCGTATTCCAATCTGCCAGTTGGGGTTGTCATACCACCAGCAGCAGCTACTTTGTCAATGGTTTCACTAGCAACTTGCTGACCTTTAACAGCATTTTGATAACGAAGTAATGCCCCTTGTACTGCCCCAGGATCATCCCTTACTTGATGAGCAATGTCCAAATAATCCCTAGGAGAAGACGCTGTTTGCAAAGCTGCATTAGCTTTGTCTACAGAAGTTGGAAGCTGCGTACTAGTGGCTACAACAGGGACAGACGCTACATCTCCAAGAGCAGGGGCAACACTAGGCGCAATGCCAACAGGACGCTCACCACTATCTACAGGAATGCCTCTGCCCATAATTCCATTAAAAATGCCACTCGCAACATTTCCTACTTTATCAAGCAAAGATGGTTCGACAGAAGTATCGGTTGCAGAAGGTGCAGCCATAATCATTGCTCCTTATTAATGAATGTTAGTTAATGATGCTGCGTTTACTTGTTTAGCAATTTCATCATCTGAATTTACACCATATACTGGTTGAGTAGGATTGGTTGTATCAATTCTTGGTGCATACGCATATGCTGGGTTAACTCCTGCTCCTACAGGCGCACCTGCCCCCAAAGGAGGAGGTACGGGCGACAATTTGTTTTGTAACCAATCGAACGCAGGAGCTAGTTCATCCCCTAAAGCTTTGCCAGCCATTTGACGCAAGCCTTGCAAAAAAGGTACTTGCACTTCGCCTTGTTCATTTCTTACTTCTGGCGGTTTATAAAAAGTATTAGATTTGCCAACATACTTGGACTCAGCGCCTAGTTCACCTAGACCAAGACCGCTAAAACCAGTAGCCATATGTTATCCCCTAAAAACTCAAGGAAGTACCAGAACTCTTGCTGCTGCCAGTTTGAGTGTTGCCTTGAGTACCAGTATAGTTAGGATTGGTAGACTGTTGGGGCGTTCCAAAGACCACAGAAGCGTACTTCTGATAAACGTCTTGGGGTACACCAGCATAGCCCACTTGCGAAGCAGCAGCTTGGTTTGCAGCGGTAAGACCAGCACCACCAAGGGTAGCAAGTTGTTGGGCAGCAGCAGCTTTATTAGCTTGTACGCGAGCTTGGGCATCAGCAGCAGCAGTTGCTTGTCGCTGTGATTGCAAACCAGCAAGGTTTTCTGTAGCTAAAGCGGCACGGGCAGAACCCAAGCCACCAGCACCGCCATAACTAGCTACTTGCTGATTTACCAATTCACGCCCAGATTCCCGACCAGATTGCAACGCAGCATTTATTTGGTTTTGTTCGTAATTGGGGTCAAATAAAGACTGCAATCCTTGTACGCCTGACGTAAGCGCACCTGCACCTGTAAGACCTTGGAGAGCGCCAGTTTTGCCAGCAACATTACTGGCGTTACCAGCCGCTGCCGTAGCAGCTGGAGCAACTTGACCATAAATATCTTTGGCTCCAGTAACGGTGTTTTCATATGCTGGAAGAAATGTATTCCTGAGAGCAGCATTTTGAATTGACAGCGTTTCTCTTTGTTCAGGAGTTAGCTGAACAGTAGTTTGTTGTTGACCTGATGATTTGCCGCTACTTCCACCCATGATTACACTCCTTTACCTTTCCCGCTCACAGCAGGTTGAGTTGACATCCCAGTGGGGGGATTATCCCATGAACTAATAGTATTGGGGTATGGATTAGGTTGCCCCATTGCTGGTTGACCGCCTTGGCCTGGAAAGGTAATAGCCCCTTGCGTACCTTGCATAGGCGGGGTAAGCGTAGATCCACCCATCTTTCCCAATGTCTGGGAAGACTGTGGCGGCTGAATTTGTGCAGTAGGAGCGCCCATATAACCTTTTAAATATTTGTTTTTTAATATTCAATCAACACAACACCTTGGGTTGCCGCACCACCTGCGCCACCGGAAGTTCCGCCACCACTTGGCACACCCTTAGCAAATAAATAGTCTCCCAAACCAGTTCTTGACCAGCCAGCAGCACCGCTTGTATTGTTAGTTATTCCGCTTGCCGTGCCATTTGCGCCTGGGGCACTATTGCCATAACCTCCACCAGCGCCGCCCGTGCATTGAATTGTTGTAATAGTTTGCGTGCCAGATGAAACGCTGCTTGTGCCTCCACTATATCCAGCGCCTCTTCCAGTTTGATTTGCGCCTCCCGCGCCTACGGCAACATTTAATGTTAATCCCGAAGTTAATCCAGTTAACCATTGCACCGCAGTTTCGCCATTGCCACCCGACCCACCATTTCCAGCATCAGAGTTATATCCGCCACCCGAACCACCACCTCCAACAATTGTGCATTTAATAGAAGCAACACCAGCAGGAATTGTAAATGTTTGCCCTGATCCTATGTTTGTAAAATATGTAGCGCGAGGGCCATTAGTTGTAGGACTGCTAACCCATGTTGTGCCATTTGATGTCAAAAAATTCCCAGCAGTTCCCGGAGCAATTGTTTGTAAAGCACTTGTACCATTGCCTAACAAAACATTATTGGTTGTTACGGTGGCAAGACCAGTACCGCCATTAGCTACGGGCAATGTTCCGGTAACAGCAGTTGTCAAAGGTAATCCGGTTACATTGGTCATTACGCCTGATGCAGGAGTTCCCAAAGCTGGCGTAGTCAATGTAGGGCTTGAAATTGTCCCGCCATTAATCGTAGGTGAAGTCAATGTAGGACTAGTTGCCAAAACAATATTACCGCTACCAGTAGCAGTTGATGATCCACTGCCGCCTTTAGATACAGGCACAGGAGCATTTAAAACAGTAGGCGCTACTTGTCCCGATGTATCCAAATAATTGGAAAAATTAGCAAGATTCATTGCTTGAGTCATTTGAAACCTTTCAATTGCTTAATTTGCTTTTTGAGCAAGTTAATTTGCTTTTGCATATCTTTAAACATGTCGCTAATAGTTGGTTCTTGCTCTATGACTACGGGGTAATCCATACCCAGCACAGCAGCAGAACTCAATGAAGAAGCAGATGCTTCTCCTGCACTGTTAAACGACAAGTATTGGGTAGGTTGACCGCTAAAACTAGCAGCACCAATGATGGTGTAATTGTATGTCAATGCGGCTGAACCCGGCATTGTGTAATCAGTGCCAGGACGCAGTAAAACGCCGTTAAACCAAAGCAGGTGGGAATTGCGATAAAACGGGGTGGAAAACACTACGTTAGTAGAACCCGAGCTGGTTTCTGTGTAGTTTTCAGCAAAAATCAAAGTGCTGGCATTGTTAAATGCAAAAACCACAATATCCAAATTACCGCCAACAGAAGGATTATTTAGAACATATCCTTGATTGGTTCCAACATATGAATAGTCTGTATCTACTAACAATACGCCATTTAAAAACAAAAATTCAGAACCATCAATGTAACTTGCAGATATAACAGTTTGACCGTTTGTCAATGTTTGGTTATATACAACAAAAGGAACTTTGTCGGCAGAAGTGCCGCCATCAATCAATCGAATGTAATAAATGGCTACTACATCATTGAGCGCACATGCAGAAGCAAATGTGACGGTAGTAGATGTTCGGGTGAAATCTGTACCAGGCTTTAAAAAACTGCCATTGCGAAACACCAAAATTTGATTGGCTTGTGCATTGGAGAAAGTAAATGCCGTTTGTCCAGCCGTAGCATGGGTCAACATGGAACTGAAACGAACTTGATCCGCAGCACCAGTTTGGACCACCCTGCCAAAAGAATCTACAGTAATGGACGCAGTAGAAGCTGGGTTAATGCTAAAACCACCAGTATTTTTGCCTTGCCCATAAGTATCAAGATTGATGCTAATGATGCCATTAACACTAGATGAAGAATAGGCCAACCGCCCATCTGTAGGACTAGAAATGTTGGTTACCACTTGCCCTGATCGTGCATACACATCAATGTATGGGTCAAGCACATCGGTTTGCAAAGTGACGTTTTGCCAGCCAGACGAATCTGGCGCATCTTGTGTAAAGCTAAATTGCACCGTATTACCGCTTGCAGTTCTAGCCCACAAATTGATTACAGTTAAAAATGTAGCACCAGCATCAAACCATAAATAGTCGGCTGGGTTGTTGTCCAATGTCAAAACATCAGATGCTTGCAAACCAAAAAACTGTTTGCCAGTAGGACTAGATGTAATGCCTGTTCCAATCAAGTCATTAGCATAACGAACTAAAAAATAACGATATGGGGATTGAACAATTAACGGGGTTTGGGAAATGATGCCAATAGCATCTGTTGTTCCCAGTGTAAAAACATCAAGGTTTAAAACATCACCTTTGTATTCGATAAACCCAATAGGTTGATAGGTAGACGGCAAAACATCAATGTTACGCGCACCATAGCACCGGTAATACAGCTTATAAGTGCTACCAAACGCAAAAGGTGACCATTCGTAATCAGTAGGAGTAGTAGAGACACTTCCAGCAGTACTAGTGTAAATGCCGTAAAACAACTTGCCTGTAGGAGAGGAGCTAAACCCTGTGCCTACAGAATCATCGGCGTACTTAAACACCAAGTATTGATTAAAAACAACAAACGGATTGTCTAGATCAATAGATCGAACAGGAACAACGCGCCAATTTTGATTTTGATCGGGTGCATCTTGCGATACAGCAAATGCTGCATGTCTGCCACCAGATGTGGTAACCCATAGCACTTTGGTAATGCCAAAACCACCAGTTACTTGAATCCATGTGTAATCAGCAGGAATGGTGCTTTCAGTTGCGGTATCGTCATTGCGAATACCAAAATACAACCGCCCATACGGATTGTCAGAAAAATTTAATCCCGCAGTGTTATCGGCATATTTAATGTCCAAGTACCGGTACTGGTATTGGATAATGTCGCCTACGCTGTTGGATATAAATCCTGTTGTGGGATTATTGGAAACAGTATATGAACTAGCAGGCGTACCATTATTTAAATTGGCAAGCAGATAATTAAGCGCTCCCGAAATTTCGAAGGGGCTAGGATCGCCATCTATAGCAAAAGCCATTAGAACGCATCCTCAACCACTGTAGCTTGCCAATTCAACGCTGTTAGATTCCATGTGTCGGTAGCATCATTAGAAGCTACTTTGACTGATATGGTGCGGACATTATTTTGTTGCGTAGTCACCCAGGGCGTATCTGTAGCAATAGACACTACACCAGTTTGCCCATAAGTAGGCGCTTGAGCGGTAGAGTTAGCACCGCCTACAGTAATGTTCATTGTTCCGCTACCAGACACTTCAGGCAGCAAACGATGGGTGTAAACCTTAGAACTGTACGGAACTGGCCCTTTGTCAGTTTGTAAAACAATGTTGTCCCGTTGGAACAAGCAATTGATTGCACCACTATTGATGAACGAATTGCCTATGCCGGTCTGAATGATCTTTTGGTTAATAGCCCCGCCAGTAAGGTAGGAAACCGTCCTAGAGGCGTATTTAAAGGCTCCGCTAATGTACTTAGGCGCTTCACATCCATTGCAAGCATTGGCTACATCTTTGGGGGCATTCCACACTTGCAGATCATACCGCCACGACAGCATTTTGTTGCACCACCCTGTAGAAGTTAAATCAGGGTAATACAGTTCAATTTGGTTTTTTTGCGTATTGTTGACCATAAAAACACGATCAGAATACGTTGTACTCAAATTGGCAAAAAAGTAATCACGCACTTTTTGGTTGCCCAATGGATTGAAATTGGAACCATCAAAAATCCAAATGTCTCGGCTATCCACACCGTACACATTGGCATCAGTGTTAGACCAGCAATTGTTGTTTATCAGGCCGCGGCCTTGGTTAAACAAACGCACTCCAAAGATGGGGGCTGTACTGTTTTGGTAAGACAGCGGGGCAAAGATTACGGTATCCCAATAAGAGCAAACATAGAAATTAGCTCCTAAGAAAAACCCGTCAACAATAGGGCCACGCAAAGGAATTTCTTGTTCGTTGGCAATGTTGGTCAGTGTGGGTTGCCAAGTAGCCGGTACACCTGTATTGGCAAAAGACTGCGACCACCGCACCGTAGTGGGATAGTTCACAGTAGTGCCACTAGAGATAAAGTCTTTAGTAAGGTTGCCAGCAATTAGGATGTTGCCTACATTGGGAGAGCAAAAGTTGCGTACAAATTCAGCCCGAACCGCGCTTACGTTAGATTCATAATTCCAAATGTAGTTATCAGGAGCAGACCCATACAAGTAAATTTCTGTAGCCGTAGGCAAGAAATACATTGGTGGACGAAGAGCATCATTGATGAAGAACACATTGCCTACCCATGAGGTAGTTATGTTTACGTCATCGGAATAGCCACTTAATGCTACGCTTGGATTGGCTCCAACGCCTGGGGTAATGTTGGTAATGCCACTCGCAGTAATGGCATACCATTTACCTGCATTGGTAGCAACAATGTAAGTCCAGATAGTTCCACGAAAACCACCGTCTACAAAAACAGGGTTACCAGGAACTTGGCTAAGAATAGCTTCTTCACCAGAAATCTTTTTGATGCCCCGAACATCGGCTTCTACGTTTAATCCATTGTTGTACTCATTTGCACCTAATGCGTTTGACGGCACATCGGGTGTAAACGACATGTTTAAAAATGGAGTTCGCAGACGGGCGTAATCAGCCATGTTTTATTCCTGCAATACCCAAGAGGTAGTTGATTCATCCCATGAATACTTCAAATCATCCGATGGATAAGCCACAGGAGCCTTCCATTGGCAAGTGTCTTCGTTCAACACCCAACTTGCATAAGGTTTTGGTGGAATAAACGCATCCAAAGTGTGGTCATAGGTAAACCCGATGCCTGCGTAATTTTTACGCAATGGAGTGCCACCGTTCAGATGTACACCAGCCCTTGTGTTGTAACTGGTCTGAATCCACTCGCCGGGAGAACTATCCACAAATGTACGAAAAAACTCAGGTTCAGCCACAATGACTTGAACCACAATGCCGTTGTTGACTTTTGCAAAATGAGACATAAATTTACTCACGCAGTATATGTACTAGAAGAAGTGAACGTATGGTAAGTGTAGCCACCGACTGAAGTAACTGTGCCGCCAGTTCCACGCTGAGAACCTGCATACCTAACAATTACAACGCCAGAACCTCCATTACCACCAGCAGCTCCACTGTTATCTTTTCCGGTTCCACCGCCACCGCCACCAGTGTTAGCTGTAGCAGCGCCACCAGCACCGGTATTGCTGCCATTGCCGCCGCCACCTGTGCCGCCAGTTCCTTGAGTCCCGCCACCGTTATAACTAGCACCACCACCGCCGCCAGCATAGTAAGTGCCAAGCGATTGCCAGTTAAGGCCAACGCCACCATTGCCACCACCAGCAGAAGTTCCCGCAGCGCCAACTGCGCCTGCGCCACCACCACCACCAGAACCGTAATTCGGGCCTGTGTATCCAGTACCGCCAGCGTATCCTTGCCCCGATGTACCGGAACCAGCAGTAGTACCACTACCACCACCACCGCCGCCGCCGCCGCCGCCAGAACCGCCTGATGCACCAGCAATATTGGTATCTCGACCGGGGGAGCCACCGCCACCGCCTACAGGCGCGGTGCTATTAAAGGATGTAGTGCTACCGTTAAAACCAATTTGCCCACTTGAGGCCCCGCCGCTACCACCAGCGCCAATGGTGACTGTATAGCCAGTTCCAATGTTTACATTTGCTGTATTAGTTAAATAACCGCCAGCACCACCACCACCGGCAATACCACTTCCAACAGCAATACCACCACCGCCGCCACCACCAGCAACAGTTAAATAATCAACGCTATATAATTGAGAGGGTGTCTGCGTATTAAAGCCAGAATATGGAATCCATCCTTGTGTTGCGTCAATATAAACTAACTGTATTGATGACCGAGCAAGTTGTATATATGCAGTTCCTGTTGAACCATCTAGTTTTAAACCATTAGGGTCAATTGCTAAATTGTTAGTTGCAAATGTTCCAGCATAATCTGTAAGGCATACAAAATTACCAGCACTAGGGCTTGCTGGTAGCGTTACAGTTATTACACCTGATGTTGTATTAACCGGATAAGCGTTACCCGATACAGCAGCAAAGTTAGCTGTTTGGACAGATTGCCAAGACAATCCGCTACCACCACCGCCACCGGTAGATGCAATGGTGATTGCACCGCTTGCATTGGTAATGGTGATGTTTGACCCGGCGGTCAATGTAGACAAAGAATAACCAGTTCCATTACCAATTAGCAATTGCCCATTAGTTGGTGTAGTGGTTAGCGCCGTACCGCCATTTGCAATCGGAAGAGCAGTTCCCGAATACGAAATTGCCAAAGTTCCAGCAGTAGTAATTGGGCTACCGCTGATTGACAGAAAAGATGGAACTGAAGCTGCAACAGATGTAACAGTCCCAAGTCCCGCAGCAGAAGCCCAAGCAAACCCTGTACCGTTGTATTGCAGATATGTGCTGCCAATAGTAGGAGCCGCAATAAACGATGTAGCCCCAGATCCCGTGTTGTACGGAATTTGAAGATTTGTACCGCCCGCAATGTTTGTAGCAGTTGTTGCTGTTGTAGCAGAAGCGGCACTTCCGGTGGTGTTCTGATTAAGAGTTGGAACATCAGCAGCCTGGATGCTGGACATCACCACATTTGTACCATTGCCACGCAAATACGACCCACTAGTCACCGCACCAGCAAAAGCGTTCATAGCTGCTTGTGCTGTGGTAGCTCCAGAACCACCGTTAGCAATTGGCAATGCTGTACCTGAATAGCTGATAGCTAAAGTACCCGATGTCGTGATAGGGCTTCCTGCTATTGACAAGAATGCAGGGACAGTAGCTGCAACGCTAGTGACTGTTCCGGTATTGTTGGTGTATCCAGAAGGATTAGATGCAGGGTAAGCGCCTAAGTTTGTTAAGGCCGCAGCAGCCGTTGTAGCGCCCGTTCCACCATTTGCTATGGCTACTGTGCCGGTGACGTTAGAAGCCGTTCCTGTGGTGTTTTGGTTGAGCGTAGGAATGTCAGATGCAACAATAGCTCGGAATGTAGGCGCGCCAGCCGCTCCATTTGGTGCTGCTAAAACATAATTAGCAGTCTTGGATGCGTATGGATTTTGAGTGTCACCATAACTAGCAGCAAGGCTGATAGCAGGGGTTGCACCGCCGCTAGACACAACAGGAGATGTACCAGTTACAGAGGTAACAGTCCCAGCAGAAGCCGCAGTCCAAGACGCTGTTGTGCCATTAGATGTTAAAACATAACCATTAGTACCAATAGCCAAACGAGTTGCGCTGTTTGTACCATTGCCAATAA
>Ga0209084_1004198_pt1 | contig 10213 bp, 7 predicted proteins | sample C_130820_MF_Meta_FD_187309 | JGI IMG/M metagenome (GOLD analysis project Ga0209084, IMG submission 187309) | Freshwater microbial communities from Lake Croche, Canada to study carbon cycling - C_130820_MF_MetaG (SPAdes) (version 2) | ecosystem: Environmental > Aquatic > Freshwater > Lake | place... | reverse complement strand
TATTTGATCGAAATTTTTTGTGCCCCATATATTCCCATCACAATCTAACGTCAAATTCCATAAACTTCCACTAACAGAATAATATGTTACATTATTTCCTGTAGAACCTACCGAAAATATTTTATCTTTCTTCGCAGAGAAATCTTCTGTAATTGTTTGAAGATCTTTTATAATTCCCCAAACATTTAAATTTAAATCAGTTAATATTTCTGTAACTTGATATCCAGCAGATAAATTTACATGTGCTATAAAATTACCATTTGAATCATATTTTTCTAAAAATGATGATAATTGATTAGAATATGAAATCCAAACATTATTTTCATAATCAGTATCTATTGATGCTGGTGTAACAGTATTTTCATAATCATTTACTTCATTGGTGATTGATGGTATGATAATTTTATCAATTTGATTGGATGTATTATTAATTCTAATAGTCGAAATAGAATCATATAATGTAACCCATACATTACCATTTTTATCACTAGTAATATCAGAAGGAGAAGAATTTTCAGGCAAAATAAAATTACTATAAACAATTTCCATATTACCATTAGTAATATTTTCTGGATTTAGTTTTAATATTTTTTCTCTATCAGCATCAACTACCCATACAAGCCACTTGGTTGTTCCATCCAATTTACGCTCACAAGTTATACATGATGAATATATTCCAGTTAACTGTGGTACATTCACAATATTATCTTCTATTGTTCTTTTTCCATCATTTTTAGTTATTTTTATACTATGAAATTTATCTGCTTGTGGTTCGCCTATAGCTGCATATATAGTATCAATTAAATATCTTTTTCTAGTTATTGGATTTGATTCAGCATATATATGAACATTACTATATGATTTATCACTTATTAAATACCCTTTAAAATACCCACCATGAGTTTCTGAAGATAATATACCAAAATTAGAAAAAACCGAAACACTATCATTTATGGTATTATTATTAATATCTCTTAATTCTATATAAATTTCGCCAGAACATAATGTTTCATTTGTAGTTTTTAATGTATTTAAAATCGGGTTATACTTTGATGTTAATCCAGTTTCTGAATTATTTCTTGGAGTTTCTTTCATTCTAGCAACAAACGGTATTTTCTGCCCTGTAAATTTTTCTTGATATATATCAAATGAATGTATTCTATTTAAATTATTATTATCATCCATTCCATTTGATGTTATTATAATTTCATAAGGGTTTAACTGTTCTATCAAAGATGATGGTAAATTATAATCAAAAATACCATTTAATATTGGATATTCATTTTCTGGATAATTTTTATATATTGAATCAAAATCTTTAAATTTGTTCTTATCAAATGAAGCAAATATAGTAGATACTATATTAACACTAGCTTTTGAAGTTTCTTTTGGGATGTCATCCGTATAATAAACTAATTTAGATCCAGATGTTCCAACAAAACATGAACCTATATCACTTTTTTCACAAAATACTAAATTATTATTCTGTATTTTAACAAATAATTCTTTATTACTAGTTGTAATTGAATTGACAGGAAGTATTTCTTCTTTATTTGTTATAGGATTAATTATATTAGTTTCAAATTTAGAATATGGTTTTAGATGTGCCCATTTATCGTTTTTATATGCAATTGAATCTAATATAGGTGCTGAATTACCGCTTATATTTAAATTTATAGTATATCCACTAGAAGATAATGCTTGATATGTCTGCCAACTATTAAATCTATACACATTAAAAGGATATCTAAATCCCGATTCACTTTTATATTCTATACCAGATAAAACCAAAGTATCCGTAATAAAATCTTCAACTAAAATATTTTGAGAAAACGAATCAGAAAAACTTTGTCCTTCTGTACCTAAAACATAACATTTTACATTGTACCAACCAGGTAATTTAAAATAATGTACTGCTGTAATTGATTCTGAAGTTGTTCCATCACCAAAATCCCATAATATTTTTTTATTAGAATATAAATTAGTTACTCCATCATCAAAAACAGGTATAAACGTAAACGGAGTGATAGGAAGAGTATAACCTTTTGTGGTTTTATCTCCTTTATAATCTATAGTATAAAAATATATGTATCTATGAAAATCTTCCATTTTATATTACCTCTATTTTATTAATTAAATTAGATATTTGATAGAAGAATGGAAACTCAAAGAATTTTAAATTCATATTTTGTGCTGTAGAATTAACATTAGCATTATTATAAAAAGGATTCCAATACACAAAGCTTAATTTAGATGTTTTAAATTCAGAAGTTCCTGATTTTCTAACGGTTTCTATTGATTTAACACCATTTATGTTCAATAACTTATAACTTAAATTTGTTAAATCTAACAATTGATCTAATCCATTATTTTTTTGAGAAAAGAATGTTTTAATTATATTAAATGCTAATCCTTTTATCTGATCTTTTGATATAATTTGATTTTCATTTCTAGTAATTCGTAATACTGTCGAATCTTTAATAGAAGGAATGATGGTTTCTCCATTTAATGGTAATCCAAAATCAAATGCAGTATAAATTGGATCACATATAACAATATTTTGATTAACCATTTTATATTGATTTAGTTTATCAATTATTGCTTGTTTTTGAGCAAAATACAATTCAATTGGAGTAGTTTCGTTTTGAATCGCTCCTAATTTAGGAACACAAAATAAGTAAACATTATTAAAATCACAAGCATCATTAAATGATACTTGATTAAACAATAATCTATCATCTAAATTTGGTCTTTCTAATCCTATATCATAAAAATAAGCCAAATATTGTGATGTGTATTCTTTATTTGATACTGCTTTTACACTTTGTAATATATTAGAAAAATTTTTATTAACAACTGATTCATAATCTGAAGTAGTTACGGTTCTATTTTGTGAAGAAAATATTAATGGAGCATTTTTTCTAATTTCATCTACAGTTTCAGTATAAGTTGGTTGAACAGAAGAATATTGATTATCAAATTTTAATAAAGTTATATCTTGTGCATTAATATAATTTAAATTAGTATTTTTAATGTCATTAAAAATTTCATTATATTGAGCAGTACTATATAATTGTAACTTTCCTTGTTTACTATCATTATTACTTATTAATCCTTTGCTTCCATCGCTTTCTAAATAATAAATTTGTATAAAATCTCCAGTATTAAGTCGTTTTCCATTAATATTATTACCAAATTTTATTTCATAATGACCATATTCATTTAAACGCTTCTCGAAAACTTGAGAAATACTCTCTGCAAGATATAAACTGCTTATTTCAGTCCATTCTGACCATTTATTAGTATTAATATCTTTAACAAAAACGTATATATTGTTATGATCTATCATTTTAGTAGATTGATTATCTAATGGATAATCAATATTAAGACTAAATTGTTCGAAATTTTCTCCAATAGCAGTATAAAGTGGATATTCTTTAAATACTCCTTGATATAATAAGTTATTATCCCCTATAGTAGGAAGACTTTCTAATGAATTATATAATTCTTTTTGAAAAGTAATATCCGTATTAAAAGAATAAGGTATATTTTTAATAGATATATTAGAAAATCTTTTAATAGTATAAGATTTACCACCTAATAACTCTTTATCGGCACTTACTGATACATTTAATGTAGCTGTATGATTTCCAGTTGTCTTATAACCTATTAAAGACACTATTTTATTCATATTTTCAAACAATTCTGCTTGTGTGAATGTAGAATCAGAAGCAGTTTGGTTTAGATAAAACAATAAAACATGGTATGAATAAGCAATTGGATCTAACAATCCATTAATATTACTTCCTTCGTAATCAATATCTGGAAATAATCCGCTATTTTTAATACGATTAGTCATTAATTGCTTAATACTAATTGCATCAAATGCTGCATAGGCATTTCTTGGTAAATTAAATTCTGTAAATGTTTCTGTGCTCATGTTTAATTATTAATAATAAATCCACTTCCTCCTAAAGTACCAAACATTGATACTTTAGATATATTTAGAGTAGGAACACTATAGTAAATAGATATATCAAATTCATTTACATCCTCAAATATTGTTATATGAACATCATTTAATTTTACTCTCGGTTCATATACTCTAACTTGTCTATATATTTCATCTCTAATATTTTCTGCTACCTCTACAGTTGCGGGTGTGAATAAATATTGTCTTAAATCTAATCCATAGTTAGGGGTGAGTATTTTTTCACCAGGAGTTGTAGTAAATAAATTATATAATGAATTTTTCAAAGCATCTAAATCATAATCTACCTTAATATCTTTGATTTCGTTTTCTTGATATAAAAAATTGTTAATATTAGACGATTCTTCTAAATCTAAATGTAAGTCCGTATATAAATATGGACTTTTTCTATCTTTAAGCTGTGGAAGTGTACCTAATACAATTTTTCCCATAAAAATATTTAATATTCCGACTAAATAATCTTATGGAAAAGAAGTTTATTAAAGTTTGTGAGTCTGCCATTTCTAGATACACAAGAGGTGGTATCTTAGTAGGAGATTACGTAGAATTTGCTAAAGCATATAAAAAAGACCAAGAATATACAGCTTTACACGACAATATCAAAGACGCAATCGAAGAATTAATAAAGTCTGGATTAAGGATTCGTGTTTCTGGTATAGATGATTACTATCCTACACGTTTTCCAGGTAATCCAGACACAGCAAACGGAAAAGTGTCCGTAAAGATATCTGCTGATCAAGGTGGAGGACGTTATATATATTCTATAACAGTTCCTCCCTGCTTATTGACAACTTTGGACTATTATCCAAATTTAGCACCACTACCTGATGCTTTTAATAGAGATGATAAACATACTAATGCTCCAGAAGAAGTAAAAGCTGTTGATGGTGGCATAAAGGGGGGAAATTATTCTCTTCCCACCCAAAATACCGTAGTAAAAGCTACTAAAGGCAAGAAAAAAGAAGTTTCTTACACTATAAACTATCTTAATGGTGTAGTATCTTAGACAAAGCTACTAAACAAGCAAAACAATTGATTTCCACATCAATTACTTGAGAATGTCTATCCATATGATGAGCAATCAAGCATAAAGACTCTTTTTTATTTAAAGAATCTACCATTTCATCACAAATATAATTAAAAATAGCCTTTAATAGGCTATGATAATCTGTTTGAAATGACATTTCATTAGAAATAATAAAGTTTCTAACATCTAGAATAGTATCAACTTTAATTTTACTGACTATATTTGATATAAAACTATTATCTATAATAGATTCTTTTATAATTAATGAACCAGTAATAGAATATTTTTGTAAATCATTAAGAATTCTCCTAAAATCAGGAAAATTACCTTTAATTAACTCCTGCATCTTGGGAATCATATCAGAATTAATCTGAATATTCTCTTTTAATAATATTCCAATACAATGCTTTGCTACTTCTTTAAGATTATGATTAAAATCTATTGATTGGCATCTACTTTGAATAGCAGGAATGATTTTATGCTTATAATTAGCGGTTAAAATGAATCTAGTAGAATCAGAATACTCCTCCATCACATTTCGAAGGCATCTAGCAGAATCTCCACTAAGTGAGTCTGATTCATCAAGTATAACTACCTTAATCCCAGCATTATATGATTTTGTTTGGGCAAATCCAATAATCTTGTTACGTACAGTATCAATACCATTTTCATCAGAAGCATTGATATACAAATAATCACATTTTAAAAGCTCATTAACAATTAGCTTTGCTGTAGTAGTTTTACCAACACCAGGGTTACCTACAAACAAAAGATGAGGTATATCTTTTGTTTCTTTATAATGTACCAGTAGTTTCCTGATATCTTCTGATAAGACAATATTATCTAAAGAATTAGGTCGATATTTTTCACACCAAAGACTATTAAAATTCATATTATCGTCCAGAAGAACCAAATCCTTTGTCACCACGATTTGTTTTAACTTTAGTTTCTGTCCAAGAAATAATAGGTTCTAATAATTTATACACAACTAATTGTGCAATTCTATCTCCTTTTTTAACAACATATGGAATATTTGTATTATTAATTAATGAAATTCCCAACATCCCAGTATATGACGCATCTATCACACCGGGGAAAACCGTAATTCCATGTTTAAAGAATAAACCAGACCTAGATTCAATACGAATCCAGTATCCAGGTTCGATAAATCCAATATCTAATCCAATTTGAACAATTTTTGTGGAATGTGAAAGAATTGTAGCGTCTTCCACTGCATAAACATCATAACCTGTGTCACCAATCAGTGGTTCATTGTTATTTCTTTGTGGTAAACGTGCATCTTGATGCGTTTTTACAAAGGAAATTTTAATTTCTGTACTCATATGTTGTTATATTACTCTATATTACTGAAAAAATCAAGCTAAATATTGCTATGTCTGATGATACTCAATTGGATTCTACTGTGAATTCCATTTTAACTCAGTTAAAAGATACCACAACCTTGTCTAAAAAGGTAGAAAAACTTCCAGAAAATGATTTAAATAAAGAAAATTTAGAAAATTTTGTTATAAAATACGCTAGTAGATTAATTGTTGATGCAACCGAATCAGTAGAATACATAAAAGATAATGTTCAGATGGCTCCTACTGCGGAAGATGTAATTTCTTTAGCAGAACTTATTAAAAGTACTTCTTCAGCCTTAGAAGTTTTAAATAAAATTGTTGTTAACAACAAAAAAGCTGATACTTCGTTAACTATTAAAAAAATGGATATAGAAAATAAACGAGAAGAACTCGATATTAAAGTTAATACCCATTTAATTGCATCTAGAGAAGAAATGATGAATCAATTATTCAAAAAAGCCAAAGCAGTAGAAGCTACTATTATCGATATTCCTTAAGAAAACTTTTTATATTGATCAAACTCTCCAGATTTCATTTTATTATGAATAGTTAATTTTACTCCATCTGCTTTATAGCCTCCTCTTGCTAAAGCATTATCCCAATCTTTTTTACATAAAAACATAGGAGCAAATTGAGAAGCTTGCTGTACATTCCATTTTGCATATGGTTGTTTTGTATCTGCTACTTGTATTGTAAGTTTTAATTGTGCAGATCTATCAACTAATTTACTTGGAAATAATTTAGAATCTGGTTGAAATTCGTCAATTAAAAATTTAAATTTATGTCCTTTAACAGTTAATAAACCTTCTGCTGATGCGTCTGCTACATGTCTTCTTTCAACAAAAGTATTTCCAGCTTTATCAGTACATGTAATAATCAAAACATCGCCACGTTTTATTAAACCTTTTCCATTAGGATTATTTTTTGCATTATATGGTAATGTCTCTGGTGCAACTGCTATACTTTGTAATGGAATAATCATATTATCTGCAAATCCTAATCCCATTTGTGTTCCAGTATCAGGAGTTTCATCGTTAATATAACCATACTTAGTTAATTTAACTTCATTAAAATCAAATTCCATTATTTTACCATTTGTAGGTACATTTTCTAATCCACTACTTGGAGTAGTAGCAGACCCTGATGCATTGACGGGATTAGTTGTAGCACCACCACCTGCTGTTACTACTGCTGCTCCTGCTGCGGAAGGACCATCATATGTACCATAAGTTGGTGCTTTTGGTAAATCTTCATGTTTCATGAAGTCTGGATCTTTAGGAACATCTAAAGCATTTACATAAGTAGTTTCAGTTGCATATTGCGCTGGTGCTGGAGAACCAAATATATCAATTAAAGATTTAACATTTCCGTTTTTAACACCCATAAACTTTCTTTTAGCATATGCGGTGTTCATTGCTGGATCATATGGATTATATCTTTGTCCATAATCGTGTAATCTAAAACAATCTCCAAGTTGTTGTTTTAAAATTGCTTGTAATTCTGAATGTGATTGTGATGCAACTAATGCAGTGCTGGTGTCTCCAGTTAATGGCATTCTGTATTGTCCACTATCAGGAGTTTTTCCTTTTGATATATCATTTTTAACCCTTTCTCTATCTTTTTTAGAAAAGAATGGTTTAACACCATCTCTATAAAGATCTTGTGTTAATACTTTTAATTTAAAAAATTCATTTCTAACTATTGGTTTAATTTTATTCATTAACCCAGAAGCTATATTTGTTGGAGCATGTAATAAATCATTTGCTGCTGCTCCTAGTATAGAAGCACTATCACTCATTGCTCTAGAAAAATCTGTTAATGTACCAATACTAGATGAAGAAGGTTTGAAATAATTACATGGTTTATTACAAGACTTCAACATTTTTGCTAATTTACTCAAAAAACTATTATCAGTATCAATCCCTGTATGATTTGTAATGTAATTATTTCCGTTACTACCTACAGGAGGATCGTTATCAATTTCATATTCCTCTACATTAATGTTATTAGCGTTTTCAAATGCATATATTACTTCAGATTTTATTGTATTTGAAAAATATGCTGGATATACATTTATTTTTTGTACAAAAAACTTAATTGTTTGCACATCTAAATCTGGTCCGTATAATAATAATTTTTTTGTAAAATTTCTTAATGCATTTAATGGATTAGAAGATCTTTTAACTTTTTTCCAATCATACATTAATTCTACTTCTTGTGGAAAAGCACTTACAAATTCGCAATTCGTTGTATTTTTTTCTAAAAAAGATGGATCTGGTCCAATTGAAATTGCTTCTAAAAATTCGGGAAATGTGTTTCTGTAATACATAATTAAACTCCTAATTTAAGGAAATCAGCTAATGATACATTATTTGAATCTGCTCCATCAACCAATCTATATGGTTTTATGGTTTCGATTTCATTATAATATTTATCAAATGTAAAAACATGTTTTACATTTGTTATTAAATGTCTTCCTAAAGTATTTAGATCCCATTTCGTGGGAACATATTGTCCATTCTTAGATTCTGCTGTTTTAGTAACATCAATAAATGCTGCGGATTTTCTATGGGTTTTTCCTGTTAATTTAAATTGATAAACATTATTAAGATATAATAAAGAAGATAATTTTTGATTTAAAAATTTCTTTTCATCTAATGCAGGAGAAAGATATCCTTTAAAATCATTATAATTATTTTTCTTATTTGGATTTGGGTAAAAATTTGGATAAGCTACTAAATTTTTACCAGCATTTCCTTTAAATGTATCTTTAAAAGGTAAAACAAACAAATCATAATAAGTTTGCATAAATGATTCACTGTTTAAAGTAGTTAAATTAAAAATCATAGATTTAAAAGGTCTAGAATTTGATAAAACTCCAGAATTTCCTGATAAATCTACATTATATTTAGTTGTTGGTGAATTTACATAAAATTGATTAATCTTAGATTCTTCAAATGTAACTGGAAAAGTTTCCCATATTATAGCCGATCTTTCTGGATTTCCTTGATCATTACTAGAATCAGATTGTTCTTTACTTGGTGATGGAAATTTTAATTTTTCTATTACATATTTTGTATGATCATTAAACAATCTTTGTAATGACATTAATTGAAATTTTTTTTGATATCTATCAAATTGTAATATGCATGGTGATTTTTTATATGAATGAAACGATAACACATAATTTAATACTTCTGCATACGATATAGTACCATATGGATTTAAAGAAACAGTTGAATCTCCTTCCTCATCAAATATTTTTTGTTTTGTATCAGGATCTACATAAAATAAATCATCAGTAGGCTGATTATCATTATAAACTGCATATATAATAGATTTAATAACTTCGCCAGTAGATTTACCATTACCAGCATTAGTTTCCATATAATTTGCTGCTAATGCACCAGCTTTTTGTAATCCAAATATATTACATATATTTTCTGATAACATATATTGAGCATACTCAACTAATCTTAATTTTTTACATGTAGTTCCATTATTAGTCATGTCTTCGCACTCAATAATTACAAATTGAAATTTTAATCCTAGATTTTCTTTATTCTTTTCGTTTTTAGAATCCGAATCAAAATCACCAGTATGAATTGGAATAATTTCTAAATCAACAATATCTCTACCATTTCCTAAAAATACATAAGGTTCTGGTGCTTTTTCTATAACATTTTGATCGTTAGCTATAACTACTACAGCACTATGGAATGGATTAAATAAATTATCTATAATTTCTAAATGAAGAACAACATTTTTTTGTAAGAACATTACATATCCTTCATTATTATACAAACAAATACTAAACGAATATTCTTCGTT
>Ga0209084_1004193_pt1 | contig 10216 bp, 2 predicted proteins | sample C_130820_MF_Meta_FD_187309 | JGI IMG/M metagenome (GOLD analysis project Ga0209084, IMG submission 187309) | Freshwater microbial communities from Lake Croche, Canada to study carbon cycling - C_130820_MF_MetaG (SPAdes) (version 2) | ecosystem: Environmental > Aquatic > Freshwater > Lake | place... | reverse complement strand
AAAAAGATCCCCTTTGCTAAAATGATGGAAGAAGTGGCGGAGAACATCAAATCTACGGTAGGGGCTATTTTGATCTTGCTGATGGTAGGAGCTCTTGCTGGGACCTGGCTGGTGAGCGGTATTATTCCGGCTATGGTTTATTACGGCTTGCAACTGTTGAGTCCCGCTATTTTTTTACCTGCTACTTTAATCATCTGTTCGCTTATCTCTATTGCTACAGGTAGTTCCTGGACTACGAGTGCCACCGTTGGTATTGCTTTGATAGGCGTGGGTGCTGCCTTGGGTTTTGATTTGGGGATGGTTGCGGGTGCTGTTATTTCGGGTGCTTATTTTGGAGATAAATTATCCCCAATGTCGGATACCACCAACCTCGCCCCTGCTATGGCGGGAACGGATTTGTTTACCCATATTCGGTATATGATGTTAACGACTGTGCCTACTTATTGTATTACGCTTCTTTTATTTATTATACTGGGCTTAACGGCAGAAACCAAGGGTAGCATTAATATCGAACTGCTTGTCCGCGATATAGAAAGTTCGTTCCAAATTTCGGCTTGGTTGTTTGTGGTTCCACTTGTCGTTATTGGTTTGATTGCACGAAAAACAGAACCGCTGGTAGCTCTTTTTATAGGGACTTTATTGGCGGCGGCATTTGCTCTTATCTTTCAGCCCCATATCCTCAATCAAATTGCAGGTGTGGAAACGATGAGTTCGGAATCGGCCTATTTTGCGTTGATGAATACCATTACAACGGATGTTGTAATTCCGACCGATAACAAAACGCTAACTGATTTATTTAGCTCGGGAGGAATGCAAAAGATGCTGGGTACGATCTGGCTTATTCTATGCGCCATGGTTTTTGGTGGGATTATGGATGCCATAGGGGCTTTGGCAAGGATTAGCCAGTCGCTTTTGAAACTGGCCAAAACTACTTTTGGATTGTTTGCTGCTACCGTAGGGAGTTGCCTGGCGCTGAACATCACTGCTTCTGATCAATATCTGGCGATTGTGGTCCCTGGGAAAATGTTTGCCAAAGCGTATAAAGATCGTGGCTTGGCTCCCGAAAATTTAAGTCGGACGATTGAAGATACCGGAACAGTAACTTCGGTTTTGATTCCGTGGAATACCTGTGGTGCTTATCATTCGGCTACGCTAGGCGTTTCTACTTTTGATTATCTGCCTTATGCTTTTTTTAATATTATCAGTCCGTTTATGACGTTGCTATTTGCGGCTTTTAGTATTAAGATTAGGATGTTGGTAGTGAAATAGGAATTTGGCTATAGAAACTCTTTGTTGAACCTCCATGGTAATTCGTTAATTCTGTTTTTCAGCTGTGTTAAATCATTGATTATCTCCTCGAACGGAGGTGGATTTTCTTCATAAATCATCTCTACTATCATTTTATTATAATCTGTTTCCCAAGTTTTTATATATTCTGGTAATGGGATTGGATTACTATTTTGTGGCTGATGCAAATTATAATTTACGCCACCTACACGAGTAAATTTATGACGGTGCTCGACTATGGTTGTGTATAATTCCGCATCGCTCAATGCTTTGTCTGCATATTCCGATTTTGAAAGTTTTACAACGTCATACAAATGCCTGCTTAATCTGTCTACTCTAATTTTTTTTGGTGGTCGCTGAAATTCTTCGTGCAACAAAAATATTTTTTCTAGAAAAGTACGTTCCGGATTTACAGTAGGCACTTGAATATATGGCAATGTAAAATCACTGTCCGGATAATGTTCGTCAATTAGCGAACCAAACGTTTGCAACGAGAATGGCTCTTTTAAAGAACGGCAACCTAATTCTACTTGAACTCTAGGTTCTAGGTATCCTTGTGCCGGAATTACATTTGGATAATAGATTTCGATAATACGAGGATCTTGGTCGCTGTCTGTGGCATCGACTAATTTAAATGTTATGTTATCCAATCCATTTTCGGCAAATTTGGCTTGTAATTCAACGAAAAAAGGTCCCGAAGTATAGTTGCTTGCTGCTTTTCGTAATTCTGTTCTTTGGTTTTTTGACAAATCGCCACTGAAGCCCAAAAATGTTCTTTCGATAGCCAAATCGACATCTTCGGAAAAGCGGTCAATAAGTTTAAATGCTTTGCTTAATGATGTACCGCCTTTAAAAACTAAATGCTTCGCTACTTCCATTTCAAAAATAATAGAAAGCGTTAGTGTTACCCACCAATCTTTCTCTACAGCAAAGGCGGACATACCTGTTGCTTCGGCTATTTGCTGATAGGCATTTTTTTTAGTTTCGTCTGGTATTGCTATCCATTTTATCATATTACTCTTTTATAAGTGCTTTTCGCATTATTATACGTATCCATTCTGGTGCTAACTTAATGTCGTGTTCCAGTCGATAAGGTTCTTCTTTTTTGAGTTGTTGAAGGATAATTTCTATTTCTTTTTCTGTTGCATTATCTTTTCCTATTTCCTTTAATGCCTGAATGACTAAACTGCTTATTTTACCAATAGCTGAAAGGATTTTTGGAGCCGTGTTTTTGAAGAGGATTTTTCTTCTACCCAAATCAATTTTTCTTTTGGCACCATCGGTCAGGTACACTACATTCATAGGCACTTGAGTAGAAAGACCTAATGCGTTTAGAGCCAAACTGCCGGTTGGTATAATACGGGCTTTGTCTCTTTTGGCAATGGCTTGTGCAATGGCCTCTGTGCTGGGTTTAATCAAGCCCAAAATAGGGTCTTTTTCCAGACGCGCATATATACCACGTGCCACACGGAAAACTTCTTCCTTTTCTACCATTCTTTCCAGTGCTTTTGCTACGGCTTTAGCCGAGCCAAAGGACAGAAAATCCTCGGTAAAAAAAAGCGAACCCCTCTTGGCTTTTTTTATTTTAGCAATTACTTTATCATCAGTGCTTTGCATACTAAATATTGTTTTATTTTGTCGCAAATGTACGTGATATTTGCGACAAAATTGTATTTTTAATTGCAACAAAATTAGTAAAGATTTGTTACAGTATAATTATCCTCACCCCAGGTTGTGAATTGCTTTTGAAATTGTATTTTTACTTATAATTCCCAACTTTGGTTGCGAACGGTCTAGCCTCTGAGGCGTTGTGAATTGCTTTCAAAATTGTATTTTTACTTATAATTCCCAACGCATTCTAAAATCTTAGTTCTATCAATTGAGTTGTGAATTGCTTTCAAAATTGTATTTTTACTTATAATTCCCAACTACAAAAAATTCTTTGAAAGTGCCGGCGTTGTTGTGAATTGCTTTCAAAATTGTATTTTTACTTATAATTCCCAACTTTGTCTTTAGAATAAAAAACGACCTTACTGTTGTGAATTGCTTTCAAAATTGTATTTTTACTTATAATTCCCAACGACCTCGATAAACATAGTCTCCCCATTTCGGTTGTGAATTGCTTTCAAAATTGTATTTTTACTTATAATTCCCAACTGATATACGCTTTCACATCCTGGTTCCACGGTTGTGAATTGCTTTCAAAATTGTATTTTTACTTATAATTCCCAACTTCTAATGCTGTCTTAGCTGTTGAACTTAGTTGTGAATTGCTTTCAAAATTGTATTTTTACTTATAATTCCCAACCTTTGTTGCTAATATTAACTAACATTTCTGTTGTGAATTGCTTTCAAAATTGTATTTTTACTTATAATTCCCAACCTCTTTGTGATTCTAATAAAACTGACTTAAGTTGTGAATTGCTTTCAAAATTGTATTTTTACTTATAATTCCCAACACAACTTCTGCTATCTATTACAACACACAAGTTGTGAATTGCTTTCAAAATTGTATTTTTACTTATAATTCCCAACATTATCCGTTTTTACTATTCATCAATTCTTGTTGTGAATTGCTTTCAAAATTGTATTTTTACTTATAATTCCCAACTTTGCCATCATCAGCGTAAGCACTCACTTAGTTGTGAATTGCTTTCAAAATTGTATTTTTACTTATAATTCCCAACAAGCACAATTGGAAGCCATTCACAAAAGCAGTTGTGAATTGCTTTCAAAATTGTATTTTTACTTATAATTCCCAACAATGGGACAGGAATTAAATATACCGGGATTGTTGTGAATTGCTTTCAAAATTGTATTTTTACTTATAATTCCCAACATTTTGTAAATATTGAAACTTCACCACCAGGTTGTGAATTGCTTTCAAAATTGTATTTTTACTTATAATTCCCAACAAATCCTAATGAAAACAATCAACGATTACAGTTGTGAATTGCTTTCAAAATTGTATTTTTACTTATAATTCCCAACAATTAAAGCTTTTGCGTTCCATGTTTGTTAGTTGTGAATTGCTTTCAAAATTGTATTTTTACTTATAATTCCCAACTCAAGCGGCTAAATGGCTATCCCAAGCGCAAGTTGTGAATTGCTTTCAAAATTGTATTTTTACTTATAATTCCCAACTGGAGCCACCGGAAACATCGCCGTAAATTAGTTGTGAATTGCTTTCAAAATTGTATTTTTACTTATAATTCCCAACTTATTCGAGCATTCCTTTTTTAATTATTGGTTGTGAATTGCTTTCAAAATTGTATTTTTACTTATAATTCCCAACCTAGGTCTTGAAAATGCTTGTTTACGATTTGTTGTGAATTGCTTTCAAAATTGTATTTTTACTTATAATTCCCAACAAACAAGCTTCCAAGTAGTTCAGTTAACAGGTTGTGAATTGCTTTCAAAATTGTATTTTTACTTATAATTCCCAACCAAATAAATCAAATACCAAATTCAAGCAAGTTGTGAATTGCTTTCAAAATTGTATTTTTACTTATAATTCCCAACTTGTGATTCAAAACTAACCGCTACGGCACAGTTGTGAATTGCTTTCAAAATTGTATTTTTACTTATAATTCCCAACATAATTTTGCTGTAAGTTTATGGAAGTGGCGTTGTGAATTGCTTTCAAAATTGTATTTTTACTTATAATTCCCAACAGATATATCTACACACACCACGTTCACCATGTTGTGAATTGCTTTCAAAATTGTATTTTTACTTATAATTCCCAACAAAGTTTCCTTTGGTGATTATTATTGATAAGTTGTGAATTGCTTTCAAAATTGTATTTTTACTTATAATTCCCAACTTTAGCTTCATAACTGCCGTCGCTGTTTTTGTTGTGAATTGCTTTCAAAATTGTATTTTTACTTATAATTCCCAACTTAAGTGAATTTTAAAGCGAACTCCTGTGTGTTGTGAATTGCTTTCAAAATTGTATTTTTACTTATAATTCCCAACAATGCAATTGTTTTTTCGGCTAATGTTCCTGTTGTGAATTGCTTTCAAAATTGTATTTTTACTTATAATTCCCAACTAAGCCAGGCACAAGCCTATCTTGACATTAGTTGTGAATTGCTTTCAAAATTGTATTTTTACTTATAATTCCCAACAAAAGAGCATAAAATCACTCCTAAAGGTTTGTTGTGAATTGCTTTCAAAATTGTATTTTTACTTATAATTCCCAACTTTTTTGAGTTTTTCTTTCTTACTTCGTGAGTTGTGAATTGCTTTCAAAATTGTATTTTTACTTATAATTCCCAACTACTCCTATGTTTTTTCCGCCATATAAGGCGTTGTGAATTGCTTTCAAAATTGTATTTTTACTTATAATTCCCAACACACATATGCAAATTAAGACTACATTTGAAGTTGTGAATTGCTTTCAAAATTGTATTTTTACTTATAATTCCCAACAAAAACAGATTGATTTTGCTTATCAAAAGAGTTGTGAATTGCTTTCAAAATTGTATTTTTACTTATAATTCCCAACAGAAGAGTCTGACGACTTGCCATACTAATGGTTGTGAATTGCTTTCAAAATTGTATTTTTACTTATAATTCCCAACCCTGCACAATTGCAAGCGCTTTTGATTGTCGTTGTGAATTGCTTTCAAAATTGTATTTTTACTTATAATTCCCAACGCAGCCGGATTAGTTTCGCCCGGTATCACAGTTGTGAATTGCTTTCAAAATTGTATTTTTACTTATAATTCCCAACCTGCATCAGCAACATCATAGCTTTCGCCTTGTTGTGAATTGCTTTCAAAATTGTATTTTTACTTATAATTCCCAACAGTGAGGATTGGATAAAGCAGAAGCCTTACGTTGTGAATTGCTTTCAAAATTGTATTTTTACTTATAATTCCCAACTTATGCGGCAAGTTTAGAATTATCAGACATGTTGTGAATTGCTTTCAAAATTGTATTTTTACTTATAATTCCCAACATTAATCTTTCCAATACAAGACATTAGGGGTTGTGAATTGCTTTCAAAATTGTATTTTTACTTATAATTCCCAACCTTTTTATTTATTTACAAAGTTCTTTTGCAGTTGTGAATTGCTTTCAAAATTGTATTTTTACTTATAATTCCCAACAAAAGGAAACGCAAATGTTGTCAAATTCTTGTTGTGAATTGCTTTCAAAATTGTATTTTTACTTATAATTCCCAACCTAATGGCCGTAAATCTAAAAGAAGTTTACGTTGTGAATTGCTTTCAAAATTGTATTTTTACTTATAATTCCCAACTATTTTGATGGGGAATATAAAGGGATGGTTGTTGTGAATTGCTTTCAAAATTGTATTTTTACTTATAATTCCCAACGCGTAATTAGCGCCTGTATCTGTCAAATTAGTTGTGAATTGCTTTCAAAATTGTATTTTTACTTATAATTCCCAACATTGTATTTTTTAATGGCTTTGATCCATTTGTTGTGAATTGCTTTCAAAATTGTATTTTTACTTATAATTCCCAACCAAAAATATCAGCAGCAGTATCGTCGTCAGTTGTGAATTGCTTTCAAAATTGTATTTTTACTTATAATTCCCAACAAAAAGCAATCGGTTATCGAAAGCGTGACAGTTGTGAATTGCTTTCAAAATTGTATTTTTACTTATAATTCCCAACTAAAGACCGAAATCTTATTGGAGCCGTTCAGTTGTGAATTGCTTTCAAAATTGTATTTTTACTTATAATTCCCAACTATTCTGTTGAAAATATTACTATTGTTGATGTTGTGAATTGCTTTCAAAATTGTATTTTTACTTATAATTCCCAACTAAAACATAGCGCTCATAGCAGTTACGTTAGTTGTGAATTGCTTTCAAAATTGTATTTTTACTTATAATTCCCAACTCTGCTCGTTTCGTTTGAGTTCTGCACGAAGTTGTGAATTGCTTTCAAAATTGTATTTTTACTTATAATTCCCAACCCGAGAATGAAACCGAATTAGATCGTACAGTTGTGAATTGCTTTCAAAATTGTATTTTTACTTATAATTCCCAACGTTAACGGTGCAAAGGGTGGCAGACCCACTGTTGTGAATTGCTTTCAAAATTGTATTTTTACTTATAATTCCCAACTCGTATTTCTTCTGCCATCCTTCAACTGTGGTTGTGAATTGCTTTCAAAATTGTATTTTTACTTATAATTCCCAACGAAAGATTGTAGAAATCATCCTCTCTATGAGTTGTGAATTGCTTTCAAAATTGTATTTTTACTTATAATTCCCAACATCTCAACTAAATCAAAAACTAGCTTAATGTTGTGAATTGCTTTCAAAATTGTATTTTTACTTATAATTCCCAACATTAATATAAATCAACTATTAGAAATCTATGTTGTGAATTGCTTTCAAAATTGTATTTTTACTTATAATTCCCAACTTAATGATTGATTAAATATTCTTGCATCATGTTGTGAATTGCTTTCAAAATTGTATTTTTACTTATAATTCCCAACTCATGGATATTGTAAGCTTGCAACTTGCTGTTGTGAATTGCTTTCAAAATTGTATTTTTACTTATAATTCCCAACGGATTGTTACATCTCTGTTTCATTGCTTGCGTTGTGAATTGCTTTCAAAATTGTATTTTTACTTATAATTCCCAACGAAACGTTAAAACGGCTTTATCCGGATTGTGTTGTGAATTGCTTTCAAAATTGTATTTTTACTTATAATTCCCAACTTTACAATGCCGGAGCGACTTACTTAGATAGTTGTGAATTGCTTTCAAAATTGTATTTTTACTTATAATTCCCAACTAAATTCAATATCAGTCAATAATCGGTTAGTTGTGAATTGCTTTCAAAATTGTATTTTTACTTATAATTCCCAACTCTTTTGTCCGGTGTTCACCCGTCAACAATGTTGTGAATTGCTTTCAAAATTGTATTTTTACTTATAATTCCCAACAAATTAGAAAGTGAAAATTTAGCGCACGTTGTTGTGAATTGCTTTCAAAATTGTATTTTTACTTATAATTCCCAACATTGAAAACACAAATACCAAGAAGGCTCTTGTTGTGAATTGCTTTCAAAATTGTATTTTTACTTATAATTCCCAACATTAGTTTTACGACTTCGTGGAATATTTTAGTTGTGAATTGCTTTCAAAATTGTATTTTTACTTATAATTCCCAACGACCATATTATCATCTTAAGAGATAATGATGTTGTGAATTGCTTTCAAAATTGTATTTTTACTTATAATTCCCAACACGCATATTTTATAGGTATTTCCGTTGTCAGTTGTGAATTGCTTTCAAAATTGTATTTTTACTTATAATTCCCAACTTAAATACGATCAGCAATGTGGTCCTTCAGTTGTGAATTGCTTTCAAAATTGTATTTTTACTTATAATTCCCAACTATAGTATCAATTATCACAGCCGTATTAGCGTTGTGAATTGCTTTCAAAATTGTATTTTTACTTATAATTCCCAACAAGCTATGCGCAATCGTGCTGATTTTTATAGTTGTGAATTGCTTTCAAAATTGTATTTTTACTTATAATTCCCAACCTTGGGCGTTAGGGATCAATTCACTTACAGTTGTGAATTGCTTTCAAAATTGTATTTTTACTTATAATTCCCAACTAATTTCTTTGTCTGTTATTCGGCCTTTCTGTTGTGAATTGCTTTCAAAATTGTATTTTTACTTATAATTCCCAACCGATACTGCGCCAACTGTTGTTACGTCGTCGGTTGTGAATTGCTTTCAAAATTGTATTTTTACTTATAATTCCCAACTTGGGATAAAAACTTTGACTGGGGACTCCGGTTGTGAATTGCTTTCAAAATTGTATTTTTACTTATAATTCCCAACTACCTTTCCTTTTACATACGATCAAATGTAGTTGTGAATTGCTTTCAAAATTGTATTTTTACTTATAATTCCCAACTCTTTGCTTTTTCAAATTGCGTACATCACAAGTTGTGAATTGCTTTCAAAATTGTATTTTTACTTATAATTCCCAACACCAAGGCAAAGGTTGCCCTTGGCATTTCAGTTGTGAATTGCTTTCAAAATTGTATTTTTACTTATAATTCCCAACAAGTTGGCGAATGTGGTTATAACAATACTAGTTGTGAATTGCTTTCAAAATTGTATTTTTACTTATAATTCCCAACATTTAGATAACGGCCTAAATTGGATTTTAGTTGTGAATTGCTTTCAAAATTGTATTTTTACTTATAATTCCCAACTTGCTTCTAATTGTGCATCTGTTTTTTTAAGTTGTGAATTGCTTTCAAAATTGTATTTTTACTTATAATTCCCAACAAAATTGCCGGAATCAAAGCCTTCGAAGTTGTTGTGAATTGCTTTCAAAATTGTATTTTTACTTATAATTCCCAACACAAAAAAAATAGAGAATAATGAAAATCAGTTGTGAATTGCTTTCAAAATTGTATTTTTACTTATAATTCCCAACTGTTTAGGTTATAAAAATCCGAAGTGTCAGTTGTGAATTGCTTTCAAAATTGTATTTTTACTTATAATTCCCAACTTAGATGTTTTGGATGAATTTGTAAAAACAGTTGTGAATTGCTTTCAAAATTGTATTTTTACTTATAATTCCCAACGATGCAGCAGTCAATAGTTCAGAAGTGTTAGTTGTGAATTGCTTTCAAAATTGTATTTTTACTTATAATTCCCAACATTAGAAGTTGTCGGAAATATTCACGAAAAGTTGTGAATTGCTTTCAAAATTGTATTTTTACTTATAATTCCCAACTGTTGTGCTTTAGTTAGATTCCTAGCTTCCGTTGTGAATTGCTTTCAAAATTGTATTTTTACCACAGCTATCCGAAAGTTTTACTAAATATTAGAAAAACTGCCTCGACTCCTCATAAACAGGGTGTGATTATAAAATTATGCTGAAAATAAGTCAGAACTGAATTTTATTT
>Ga0209084_1004192_pt1 | contig 10217 bp, 8 predicted proteins | sample C_130820_MF_Meta_FD_187309 | JGI IMG/M metagenome (GOLD analysis project Ga0209084, IMG submission 187309) | Freshwater microbial communities from Lake Croche, Canada to study carbon cycling - C_130820_MF_MetaG (SPAdes) (version 2) | ecosystem: Environmental > Aquatic > Freshwater > Lake | place... | reverse complement strand
CCCTATTGATTTGACAGCACTTATAGCTCGTGAAAATGGAATGGATATTGATGAACCAGGTTTTAACAAAGCTTTATTGGAGCAAAAATCTCGATCTAGAAAAGATGCAGGAGCCAGTGCAGAGGATTGGGTGATTGTTCGTGAAAGCGATGAAGTGAAATTTGTTGGTTATGATGAACATCAATCCATTACGCAAATCACAAAGTATCAAAAAGTTCAAAACAAAGCGGGTATTCAATACAAAGTGGTTTTAGAAACGACTCCATTTTATGCTGAATCAGGTGGGCAAGTAGGTGATACAGGAAGCTTGTTTTTTAAAAAATCGGGAACAACTATTCAAATTTTAGACACTAAAAAAGAAAATGATTTAATTGTTCATTGGGTTTCTGATCCAACAATTGAGCAAGTAGCCCAAGAAGATGAAATAGTTGCTCAAATTGACAATATAAGAAGAAGATCAATTACACATAACCATAGTTCCACTCACTTGATGCAAGCTGCATTGCAAGAGATTTTAGGTTCACATGTGGCGCAAAAAGGTAGTTTAGTAAACGAAGATATTTTACGCTTTGATTTTTCTCATTTCCAAAAAGTAACTGATGATGAAATTAAACAAATTGAACAAATTGTCAATCGTAAAATTGCAGCTAATATTCCTTTATTGGAAGAAAGAAATGTACCCATTGCTCAAGCGAAAGAAAAAGGTGCAATGGCTTTATTTGGTGAAAAATACGGAGACTTTGTTCGAGTAATTACATTTGAAAAGGGCTTTTCAGTAGAATTGTGTGGAGGAACACATGTGCCTTCAACAGGAGAAATTGGACTATTTAAAATCATTTCTGAAAGTTCTGTAGCTACGGGAGTTAGAAGAATTGAGGCCATTACTTCTCAAAAAGCTTATGAATTATTGTGCGAGCAAGAGGCACTTTTGGATCAAATAATGGAGCAATTGAAATCGCCAAAAGATATAATAAAAGCACTTTCAAGCCTAATTGAAAGTAATTCGGCATTACAAAAAAGTATTCAGCAATATCAATTAAAAGAGATTAGTTCTTTAAAACATGATCTATTAGCTGATATTTCTTCTCAAAATGGGATAAATTATCTCATACATCATGTTGAAGTTCCAACTGCAGAAGCATTAAAAAATTTGGCATTTGACATACAATCTTCAAGCGAGGATATTTTTTGCTTGTTAACCGCTGAAATTGAAGGCAAAGCTAGTCTTGCTCTAGCTATTTCAAAATCATTGGTTGACGGTAAGGGTTTCAACGCAGGACAAATCATTCGCGATTTAGCTAAAGAAGTGCAAGGTGGTGGTGGTGGACAAGCATTTTTAGCCACTGCTGGAGGACAAAATCCTGATGGCATACCGACGGTATTGGAATTGGCAAAAAAATATTTATAAAATGAAGCCTGAAATTCCATTTATTAGCTTTGAAAAGCTATATCCACAATTGGATGAATGGGGAATTTCAGGTCAAGCATTTATTTGTCTCATTGATTTTACAGGTGAAAACGCTTGGGCAGGAAGTATATCTGAGGCAGAGGAATTAGGAATTCAAGTCGCATTCAACACTTCACCTAAAAAAGATGTTGCGCCTTCAAATACCTTCAATAAAACCCCTATCCAATTCAGTCATTATCAAAATCAATTTTTAAAAGTTCAATCGGAATTACAAAGAGGTAACTCTTTTTTAGTCAATTTAACCGCAGAAACTACTATCGCTACAAATTTGACTTTAGATCAGATTTTCGATTATGCTTATGCTACGTACAAATTACTTATTCCTGGATCTTTCGTTGTTTTTTCCCCTGAATGTTTCATTAAAATTGACGAAAACCATCAAATCAGTTCTTTTCCAATGAAAGGTACAAGGTTAGTAAGTGACACTTCTAAAGAGGAACTAATAGCAGATGCAAAAGAGCAAGCTGAACATGCCACAATTGTTGATTTAATTCGGAATGATTTAAGTAGAGTTGCATTTCCCATAAAAGTTGAAAAGTACAAATACATAGAAACAGTAAAAACCCATGACGGTAATTTACACCAAATGTCATCGGCTATTAATGGGAAACTTTTGCCCGAATTAAAAGGTAAAATTGGCAGTATTCTACGCCAACTATTACCAGCTGGATCAATCACAGGAGCCCCGAAAGCTAAAACCATCAAAATCATTGAAGAGGTTGAACAATACAATCGTGGGTTTTATACGGGAATAATGGGTTACTTTGATGGGACACAATTCGACTCGGGAGTAATGATTCGATTTATTGAAAAAAAAGACCAAGCCTTAGTTTTCAAAAGTGGGGGTGGAATTACTATTTTTTCAGAAGTTGAAAAAGAGTACAACGAATTGATTCAAAAAGTTTATTTACCTTTTTAGCATGTTTGCATTTCTAGAAACCATCTTTATTGAAAATGGCCAAGCCCAACATTTGGATTACCACCAAATAAGAATCAATGATGTGTTTAATGATTTCTATGCCAATGAACCAGTTTTACAAATTGACGAGTTAGTTTCTACCTTAAATTTACCAACCTTTGGAAAATTTCGAGCCAGAATCATTTATGAAAAACATTGGATTAAGTCCGAAATTATTCCTTATAAAGAAAAGCAAATTCAACGTTTGAAAGCGCAGGAATTAGGTGAATACGATTATAGTTACAAATGGGAAGATCGAAGTTATTTTTCAGAAGTTTTGGCAGAAAATAAAGAAATGGATGAGGTCGTGTTTATACAGAACGGTTTAATTAAAGATTGTACCATTGCTAATTTGGCATTCTTGAAAGATTCTATCTGGTACACCCCTAAACAACCTTTGTTAAATGGAACCACTCGAAGACGCTTAATTGTTGAAGAAAAAATCCAAGAAGCTGATATTTTCATCGACGATTTAGCCTCCTACTCGCATATTTGCTTAATTAATGTATTTAGACCCTTGAGCCTAGAAAAATCGCTATTAGTTTCAAAGGCATTTTTGTAAATTTGATTCTTACAAAAATGAATCCAAGCAAAAGTCCCTCCTTTTTACTGCATCAAAAATTTCCTTTTGAACCGACTCCTTCACAAGTAGAGTTATTCAAAAAATTGAATGATTTTATCATCAATACCAATGAATTTGATCCCTTAACTTTTATCATTAAAGGATATGCAGGAACTGGTAAAACCACGGTTATTTCAACCTTGATAAAAATACTTCCCAACTTTGGTTATAAAACTCAATTGCTAGCACCTACTGGTAGGGCTGCCAAAGTGATGGCTAACTATGCTAAAAAAAAGGCGTTAACCATTCATAAGAAAATTTACCGACAAGTTAATAATCCACATACGGGAAGTTTGGCCTTCCAACGAATGAATAATTATGCTACTAATACGATATTTATTGTAGATGAGGCGTCAATGATTACTGATGAAGCAGATTTTGGGAAAAGTTCCTTATTGACGGATTTAATAGAATATGTATTTACCAATCCAGAAAATGGCCATACCGGAAATAAAATCATATTTGTCGGCGACACGGCACAATTACCACCAGTAGGAAAATCCTTATCTCCTGCCCTATCTAAGGATTACATCAGCTCTGAATTTCACATCGAAGTGAAAGACCATGAATTGACTGATGTAATGCGTCAAGATTTAAATTCTGGCATCTTATATAATGCGACGCAGTTGAGAAATTTATTATTGACAAATTCTAATCAAATAAAATTTAATACCAAGTCGTTCAAAGATTTCTATAAAATGACCGGTGAAAAAGTAGAAGATGGAATGCAATATGCTTATCGTAAATTTGGAAAAGAAGATACAATCCTTTTAACAAGATCCAATAAAAGTGCGGTGATATTCAATGAATTCGTCAGAAGAAACATTCTATACCAAGAGGATGAAATTTCATCAGGCGACCTACTAATGATTGTTCGAAACAATTACCATTGGTTAGAAGAGGACTCGCCAGCAGGATTTTTAGCAAATGGGGATTTTGTAGAAATAATGAAAATAAAAAAAGAAGAAGAAATTCATGGACATCGTTTTATGTCAGTTTCTCTTCGACTTTGTGATTATGAGGATCATCCACCCATTGAGGCAAAAATATTGTTAGAAACGTTACATTCCAGCGAATCTGCTTTAAATAAAGAATCGAATAAAAAATTATACGATTCAGTTTGTGAAGATTACCAACATATTACGAAGAAAAAGGATCGTATGGACGCAATTAAAAAAGACCCTTATTTAAATGCCTTACAAGTAAAATTCGCTTATGCCTTGACTTGTCATAAATCACAAGGTGGGCAATGGAAGGCTGTTTTTGTGGATCAAGGTTATTTGAAGGAAGACCAAGTGGATCAAGAATACATTCGCTGGCTATATACCGCCATTACACGTGCGACGCATGAAATATTTTTAGTCAATTTTCATGAACGCTTTTTCTAATTATAATTTGGATTTGATAATTGATTCATTCAAAGTTAAAGGATGAGATTGAGCATCATAATGGTCTACCAATTCAAATAATAATTCTTTTAATAGTATCAGTTTCTCCTCCGACAATATGTTGGAAAATTCTTGATCGATAAACATTCTACTTTTTATTAAAACTGCTGAAAATTCAATCCCTTCATCTGTTTTATGAATTAAATGTGATCGTTGATCAGTGGGATTCGGCCTTAATTCTAAAAAATTCTTTTTAATCAATTCCTTAATTAACTCACTCATTGCTTGCTTTGAAATACCGATAATCTTAGATAATTCCGCGGCAGTAGTTCCTCCATTTTTTACATGCATCATGATACCTATGTGGCCAATTTTAAAATTATCATACCCATTATCCCCTAAAAAACCGCCATTGATGGTTTGGATAATTCGATAGGTTTTAACCACTAAGCGGGCTAAAATGAAATTAATATTTTCTGGATCAGAAATTTTCATGTAAAGAATTAAAGAACAAATATAAAACAATGCATTAAATTAGTCAAGTTACTTGACTTTATTTGAAATGCTTTGTTACTTTACGTTACTAAAAATGAATCTATGTCACAACCCAAAAAACATCTGCCTAAAATCATACTTGGAATAGTCTTAGTCATTGGGGCATTTTACGGTTACAACAAATACAAATATGTGAGTACGCATGAGGATACCGATAATGCTCAAATTGAAGCCTATTTTGTGCCTGTATTACCCAGAATTGCTGGTTATGTTAAAAATGTACATGTCAACGATTACGAAGAAGTAAAAAAAGGCCAAGTATTAGTTGAAATAGATGTAGAAGAGGGTAAGTTAGTTTTAGATGAGTTAGAAGCTGATTTAGAACAAGCAAAAACAGATGTTGAAAATGCCAGAGCGAATTTAATCAGTTTTGAAAAAAGCGTTCAGGCTCAAAAATCACAGGTAAAAATCGCTTCTCAACAAAAAGACAAAACCCAAAGAGACCTTAAACATTACTTAGAATTAGATAAAGAAAAAGCCATTACGCATCAACAATTCTTAGAAAACAAGGATTTGGCTGAACTTTCAGAAATAAAATTACAAGGTGCAGAAGCGGATTTAGCGAGCAATCAATCAAGAAAGGCGATTTTAGTAGCTGGTCTTCATCGAGCGGAGTCTATGATTCGTGTGAAAAACGTAATAATTGCTCAACAAAAATTAAAATTAAGTTATGCAAACATACTAGCACCACAAAATGGCAAAATTGGTAAGAAAACCGTTGAACCTGGACAATTTATACAAATATCTCAGCCTTTGATGACTTTAGTAGATGATTCCAACTATTGGGTGGTTGCTAATTACAAAGAAACACAAGTTGGTAAATTAAGTGTAGGTGGCTTAGTTGAAATGAAAATAGATGCCTATCCAAATGAAAAAATGGAAGGTAAAATTGTTTCAATCTCAGAATTCACAGGTGCAAAAACCTCTTTGTTACCTCCAGACAACTCATCTGGCAACTTTGTTAAGGTTTCTCAAAGAGTTCCTGTCAAGATTGAAATTTTGAATTATGACAAAGTAAAACATTTATTGAAAGCAGGCTTATCTCTTGAAGTTTCAGCATCCATAAAATAAATCAAATGGCTCGTCCACAAGGATTCGCAAAATTCATCATCGTAATCACAACCATTACAGCAGCTGTAATGGAGTTATTGGATACCACGATTGTTAATGTTGCATTGAATCAAATTTCAGGGGCATTGGGTGCCACCATTGAGGATATAGCTTGGGTTATTACGAGTTATGCGATTGCCAACGTGATTATTATTCCGATGACAGGCTTTTTGGGAGAATATTTTGGAAGAAAGAATTACTATTTGGGTTCCATGATTTTGTTCGGGATTGCTTCTTATTTCTGCGGCACAAGTGAAACACTTTGGGAATTAGTCTTTTGGAGGTTTATTCAAGGAATTGGTGGTGGCGCTTTGTTATCAACATCACAAGCGATACTTTTTGACGCATTTGAACCAGAAGAGCGCCCCATGGCATCTGGATTTTTTGGAATGGGAATTATATTAGGGCCCTCACTAGGACCCGTTTTAGGTGGTTATTTGATTGATAATTTCAAATGGTCAGATATATTTTATGTCAATATTCCCATTTGTATCATAGCCACGATTCTTACAGTTGTTTACATTGAGAAAAAACCCGGTGAAGGTAGTAGTAGAAAGTTGATGAAAATAGACTATCCAGGAATTTTACTTTTAACATTAGTAGTTGGAACATTACAATACGTGTTAGAAAAAGGAGAAGGCGAAGGTTGGTTTGATTCCAGAACTATAACACTTTGTGCTATCAGCTTTGTTATAGGTATTGCATTGTTTATTTGGAGAGAATTAACGACCGAACATCCAGTCGTTAATTTAAAAATATTTAGTAATCAAATTTTTGCTACGAGCTCCATTTTTACTTTAGTTGGAGGATTTGGACTATTTACATCGGTTTTTGTCTATCCCATTATGGTTCAAAGGATTAATGGACTTAGTCCAACAGAAACTGGATTATCCTTGATGTATCCAACCTTTTTAGGAGTATTAATATTTCCATTGATTGGTAAATACCTATCCAAAGGCGGCAAACCTTTACCATTTATGGCATCTGGCATTATTATTTATATCATATTCGGATTTGTAGGTGGACAATCTACCTCCGATATGGGTAGATGGGATTTCTTTCCGATGCAAATGTTACGCGTTATTGGAGTGGCCTTTTTACAAATGCCATTGATTAATCAAGCTGTAGCCGGTTTGAAACCTTCTGAATTTGCCTCAGGGATATCTTTAACAAATATGATTAGACAGTTAGGTGGTGCATTTGGCATTGCCGTTGCTAATAATTATGCAACTCAAAGGGCAGCACAACATAGAAATGATTTGTTAGCGAATATACAAGCTGAAAATCCATTATTCCAAATGCGTTGGAATGGTATCAGCCAAACTATTATGCAAAAAACTGGTGATGCATATCAAGCAGGTGCTGCGGCATTTAAAAGTATTGATTTAGCGGTCACCAAACAAGCCTATTATTTGGCTTATTTGGATACTTTCAGATTAGTTTCCATCATTTTTATCTTAATACTTCCGTTTTTATTTTTAATAAAAACACCGAAAAAAAGTCAGTCAGAAATAGACAAAATAAATAAAGCAGCCGAGGAGGCTCATTAATTATGAGAAAATATAATCTATTCATTTTATTGGCATTTGCCTTAGTGTCTGTTCAGGTAAATGCACAAGAAAACAAAGAATTATCTTCCTTGATTCATGATATTTTTAACTATTCCCCTAATTTAAAAAGTCAAAAAAACTTATTAAAGATTGGAGAATATAAAACCCAAATCCAAGAATCATATGCAAAACCAATTTTAGGAGCTGAAATTGGTATTAGTAGAGTTGATCCTGTTTCGAAAGCAAGTTTTGCATCCCCAAATGGAACATCTGTTTTGCAATTTCAGCCTAACATGAATTATAATTCTCAATTTGTTTTAAGCCAAACCTTGTATGATTGGGGTAAGAATGCTTTGGCTATTGAAAAAACAAGATTAGAAAACAGTTTAACAAAAGCACAAGTTGAACAACAAGAATATAATCTAGGCTATCAAATTGCCAATCTGTATTATCAAATTCAGTACTTAAATAAAGTTTTGGAGGTGCAAAAAACGCAACAAAGCCGGCTAGAAAATCAATACAACACCATTACCAAGCAGGTCAAATTAGGTGCTGCTTTGGAATATGATCAAATAAGTCAGCAAGTTAGGGTTCAAAATCAACTGATTAAAATCATTGAAATTGAAAGTCAAATCAAACAATTAACAGACTATTTAAGCACTATTTTAGGACAAAATGCGGCACCATATCTTAAAATTGTAACATCTTTTAACCAGCCGAATTTTGATTCCAATCAACTTCAAATGAGTTCTAATTTAGAAATAGAGCAATTAAGTGCACAAGAAGCCATCACCAAGAAGGAAATTGAATTAGCGCAAAGTGCGAATTTACCTTCTATTTCGGGAATTGCTACCTTAGGAGTTAGAAATGGATATGTACCTAGAATTAATGGAGAAGCGCCCGATTTCTCGGATGACTTTAAAGTTAACTCGATGATTGGACTAAAATTAAATATCCCAATCTATTCAGGCAAAAGAGGATCTACACAAACGAATATAGCAAAAATTCAACAAGAAAGAATTCAATTGCAACTACAAGACACACAAGAAAAGCTAAATAATTCCTTTGCTCAAACAAAAAATAATTTACAGACAAATGTTCAAAAATTTGAAAGTCAAAAAAAGGTGGTTGAGCAATCAAAATATGCCTTAAAATTAGCGGAAATCAAATATAAGGAAGGTTTTATTCGGAAGATTGAATTAGATCAAATTCAGAATACTTTGGAAGAATCCGAACTACTTTTCACACAATATGGATATCTGATCAAAGTAAATCAATTGGCGTTATCCAAAATTCAAGGTTTAAAAATCTGGTAAATAATTATTAAAACGGCAATTGAAAAAAATCAATTGCCGTTTTAATAACTGGAAACTATATAAACTTATAAACTAAATTCCTTCGCTAATTTGGCGTCTAACAATCGACCATTTTCCATGGTCAAACCATACTTCAATCCAATATTATTTTCACAAGCCAATTGCCAACCTTGATTAGCAATTAATTGTACATATGGTAAGGTAGCTTGAGTTAAAGCGGCAGTGGAAGTTTGTGGTACTGCACCAGGCATATTTGCAACGCAATAATGTAACACGTCATCTACAAAAAATATAGGGTCATGATGCGTAGTAGGTCTACAAGTTTCTATACATCCACCTTGATCAACAGCCACATCTACTATCACCGTACCTGGAGACATCTTCTTTAGATCTTCCTTTTTTATTAAATGGGGTGCTTTTGCCCCATGTAATAATACAGCACCAACAACTAAATCAGTGGATGACAAATGCTCCTGAATAGCCATTTGAGTTGAAAATTGTGTCGTTACATTGGATGGCATGGTATCGTTCAAATAACGTAATCGAGCTAGATTTGTATCCAAAATCGTTACGTTAGCTCCTAATCCAGCAGCCATTTTAGCCGCTTGAGTGCCAACTACTCCCCCACCTAAAATTAAGACATTAGCAGGACGAACGCCTGGAACTCCGCCTAACATTTTTCCTTTACCGCCTTGCGGCTTAGCTAAATAATAGGCCCCTACTTGAATGGCCATACGGCCAGCTACCTCAGACATTGGAGTAAGCAAAGGTAAAGAATGATCAGATAATTCAACTGTTTCATAGGCAATGCAAATCGCCTTAGATTGAATCATTGCAATTGTCAATTCCTTTGATGCTGCAAAATGGAAATAGGTGAATAAAATTTGTCCTGGACGAATGAGTGAGAATTCTGATACTAAAGGTTCTTTTACCTTGACAATCATATCCGAAAATTGATACACATCATTAGCAGTTGGTAAAATAATAGCACCAATTGATGAATAACTTAAATCATCGAATCCGGAGCCTAAGCCAGCATTCATTTCGACAAACACTTCATGACCATTTTGAATCAATGCATCAACTCCAGCGGGAGTCATACCTACACGAAATTCAAAATTTTTAATTTCTTTTGGAATACCAATTTTCATATTATTAGAAGTTTAGTGAATGAGTGTAAAAAAGAACGACCACCGAAATAGTTCGATGGCCGTTACCTTTGATGAAGTATAATACATTGCAAATATACC
>Ga0209084_1004191_pt1 | contig 10220 bp, 16 predicted proteins | sample C_130820_MF_Meta_FD_187309 | JGI IMG/M metagenome (GOLD analysis project Ga0209084, IMG submission 187309) | Freshwater microbial communities from Lake Croche, Canada to study carbon cycling - C_130820_MF_MetaG (SPAdes) (version 2) | ecosystem: Environmental > Aquatic > Freshwater > Lake... | reverse complement strand
TCATGCCAGTAGGCGGTGTTGAAAGTGTATATTCTTTAAATAATCGACGTGTTGCAGAACTTGCAATGAAAGCAGGATTGCGATATAGTGACAGATTACAAGTACCATTATTTAAAAATGAATGGGGCACTTGAATGAAATTTTTAAAAGTAAAAAGTATGCATCCTCTAACAGAGTTTGCACCTTCATGGGATTTTACTATTGGAACTGATATATGGGATGCTGATAAAACAGACATTGTTAGGCAATGGCTTATTGCTAACGAGCAACGAATTATTGATACGTATCCTCCTAACAGAGATGACGGTGGAACTGGGCTTGGTATAGATAGTGTTACTAGTAGATTTGCAAGATATAATTTATTACAGTTTGGCAATGAATTACCGGAATTAAATGACCTTTATAAATTTATTCAAATTTCTTATTTAAATTATATTCACTATCATCATTCGCACATAAGAGATATTAATATTGTATGTTGGTATAATGTCATGCGGCAAGGTGATAAAATTAATGAGCATGCACATGGTATTGATCCTTATACATATCTTAGCGGCAACATACATTTAGATAATTACAAAACTAAAACATATTATAAATCTTCAATAGATAAAGATTTAATCATTCCTATCGATAATATCAAAGGAAATATTGCAATATTTCCAGGGCACATAAAACATTATACCGATGAACACACTGAGTCTAATTTACGTGTAAGTATTGGATTTGATTTACATTTGAATGAAGACCCCAGGACTCCTATAGGTCACGAACTAACTTTAGATTTTATGAATTCGAATATTTTTCATTCATTGACTAACGAGATGAATAATGTCTAATTTATTTTTTTGGTGTTGTATGATAGTTGGATGGACTATTGTGTTGGCACTAATTATTAAATTTATATGTAGTAATAGAGATAAGGATATAGAATGAAAACATTATTAAAAAAATGGCTTGGCATTGATAAATTGCAAGCTGAAAAAGATGCACTTCAAATAGTTAGAGATAAAGCAGTTGCTGAAACTGTAATAGCCCAAGAAGCAGAAGAAAAAGCTAAGATGGATCCGAAAGCCAGGGCAACGGCTCGAGGAGAGCCATATGTATCTGTATTAGATACTAAAATTAATCCAGAAAATGTGCGTAATGGCTTTTTTGAGCTTGACTGGAACGAGCTTTTTATAGTACAATTAAAACAAGCAGGATACGGATTTGACGGTGATCCAGATGAAGAAATTGTAGATCGTTGGTTCAGAGATTTGGCGGGCAATATGTTAGCCGAAGCGGGGCAAGATCCTGGTAGATCAAGCGCAGGTTTTATTAATGTAAGCAAATTAGGTGGCGGAAAGGCCGAAGTTAAATGACATATATTATAGTTGATACAGCTAACACATTCTTTCGTGCTAGACACGTTGTACAAGGTAATGCTGATATTAAACTTGGCATGGCTTTTCATATTACACTTAACAGTATTAAGAAAGCATGGAACGACTTCGGCGGTAGTCATGTGGTGTTCTGCCTCGAAGGTCGCTCGTGGCGTAAGGACTATTATAAGCCTTACAAAGCCAACAGGCAAGAAACTCGTAGTGCTATGACTGTAAAAGAACAAGAAGAAGATAAATTGTTCTGGGAAGCATTTGATCAGTTCAAGGACTTTATTACAGAGAAGACTAATGCTACTGTGATGCAACATCCTAATCTAGAAGCAGACGATTTGATTGCAGGTTGGATTCAAGCACATCCAGGTTCTAAACACGTTATTATTAGCACAGACGGAGATTTTGCACAACTTGTAAGCCCCACAGTTAGCCAATATAATGGCGTGGGCGATTTGCATATTACACACGAAGGTATATTTGATGCTAAAGGTAAACCCGTTAAAGACAAAAAGACTGGCGAGCCTAAGCCTGCACAAGACCCCGAATGGATGCTGTTCGAAAAATGTATGCGTGGCGACACAAGTGACAATGTGTTTTCGGCTTATCCAGGTGTACGAACAAAAGGTTCAAAGAACAAAGTTGGTCTCATGGAGGCGTTTGCCGATCGCAACGCTAAAGGATATTCTTGGAACAATCTCATGTTGCAACGTTGGTCCGACCACAATGGTGTCGAACACAGAGTATTAGAAGATTACCAACGTAATGTACAACTATGTGACCTAACAGCTCAACCTGCAGATGTTAAAGCAAAAATTGTAGAAACAATTGCAGCTAATGCTGTTCCCAAAGAAGTTAGCCAAGTTGGTATCCGTATGTTAAAGTTTTGCAACGCATGGGATATGAAAAAAATTGCAGATAATATTCAGCAATATGCAGAACCGTTTCAGGCAAAATATCAAGGAGTATAGCATGGCTGTTTATCTAATCAAACCTCTTGAAAAGAAAAGTGTTGTTTATCATGTAGAAATGTTTCGTGAAAATACGGACGGTTCTATTAGTTGGGTTAATATTGACGAGACATATCGATGGGGTCAAGGATTTATTGAATCAGATATGGATTGCAATCTTCCTTACAAAGACAGCGATCTTGCCTATTGTGATCCTAACGCAGGTTGGGGCGCTGAACTAGACGATAGCTGTGCTTGTTGGTTCGAATATAGTGATGACTTTACAGACGAACAAAAAGAAGCATTTGAATCTTCATACCACGAAGGCGGTGCGGCTTGGTTATTTGATGGAGAACATGATTGGCAAGAAGAAGATTCTGCTATTCATGTGCTTGCGCCTTTCCAAGTTAGCTTATGCGAAGATGACGGTACAGTTATTGAAGAAAATGTAAAATTAGCAGAACGTCCAACAAGTGCAGAAATTAAAGAATCCTTAGCACAGTGGCCGTTTAACATCGAAACCAAGGGATAAATACGTATATTATTCCAACGCTTTCGAGGTAGAATAATATCAAGGAGAAAAATATGACAGAAATATACGCCAAGCCTATTGTGGATGGTAAGTTTTGGATTGTAGAACAAGACGGTTCTAAAGTTGCAACACTACACAAGAAAGAAAATAACAAGTTCATCTTAAGCAGTACCAAAGGTGAAGTTATGTTTAATAAGAAACAAGACCTTACCAAACAATTTGGAGAAGGCTTCTTTTTAACAAGTAAAAAGATCAAAGTTACCCAGGCAGAAATTACAGATTGCCACGGTTTTCCCACTAGCGTATCACCGTATAATAGTATGTACGATGTAAGACGTAAACTACCGTTATTCACCAAAAGCAATGCTAGTAAGAGTCTGTATTGTGCGGGTTATTATACCATTAAATTCAACAAAGGATGGGTTAAATCATTCTGCCCCAAGGTCATTACACTAGAACGTAATGAATACAAAGGCCCGTTTAAAACTGAGTTTGAAATGAAACAGGTATTGTCCAATGTCAAATCAGATTAATCTAACACCAATTACACAATTTGCACAAGTGTTACGTGCTGCCGAATTGACGCAAAGTAAAGAAATTAAAATGCCTATTCAGCAAGCACGGCTACTGAATCTTGCGTTATTAGAGATACAAGACAAACTGTTGCAAGATTATACGGCATTGTTTTTAGAGCTACGAAATAGCTCGGAAACAGAGGTTATTACTGTTAGTATGGATGGTGGTGGTTTTAAGGACAAATAGAGATAAATATATGCGTATATATCTAGGGATGCGCAATGAGTCGACCAAAACCACAAGTACTGCTCGAGTACATAAACAGGAAAAATTATAAGGCAGAACAAGTTCTGGAAGCAGATGCAATTTGGGCTGTCTTTTATAAAAATAAACCTTTTAACTTGAAGAGTTTTAACAGTCTCACGAGTTATCCTGGCCCAAAATACAAAAAAGTATCATTCAGCAACCCTGGACATGCAATTAATTTGGCCAAAAAGTTAAATTTAACATACGGTACAGAAGATTTCCAAGTAGTTAAATTGACGCAAGGAACTGTTGTAAAATGATAACTCGAGATGCATTAACCAAAATATTTTTACAGCAATGGGGTAAAAGTATTGATGATGCTAATCTCAAACTATTTTCTCGTAAGTGGTGGCAAAGTACCCGAATTGGAAAAGAAACCGCGTTCCGGCTCAGCGATGATGGGTATGAATTTTTAGTAAAAGAATTGGATTTGAGAGAGTATGAGATTCCATTCACCGAACCCATCGAACTAAGCCCGCAGACAATCATCTTTTTGGAAAGATATGTAGACTGCCCATACTATCTTACCAATATGTCAATTACTGTATTTTCCGAAAGGAAGAGTTTTGAGCTAATGTTGTTTTCGGACGACATTAGAAAATTTGGGCTCATCAAAGCCATGAATGAGCGTGAAAAAGAATTAGCCAAAACAGACTAATTAGATAAAATTGTTGTTGACGTGAATGCTGATAGGCGTTATAATACATACATAAACAACGTTATTCGTAACAACAATTTTTAACTAAGATAGGAAACAAAATGGCAGAAATTTCCAGCCGCACAGTAGGCCCAAACGGTGCTAAAAAGTCTTTGCGTAAAGCATTCAAGAATCAGCGTCCAATCTTTATCTGGGGTCCCCCAGGGATTGGCAAGTCCGACATTATTAAACAGTTGGGCGAAGAATTAGAAGCTCATGTTATCGATGTACGCTTGAGCTTGTGGGAACCTACTGACATCAAAGGTATTCCTTACTTTGATTCCAATATCAATAAAATGGTTTGGGCACCTCCTAGCGAATTGCCCGATGAAGAGTTTGCCAAAAAACACAAAAAGATTGTGCTGTTCTTGGACGAAATGAACAGTGCGGCTCCTAGCGTACAGGCCGCGGCCTATCAGTTGATCTTGAATCGTCGTGTTGGCACTTATAAGTTGCCCGACAATGTTGTACTAGTTGCAGCAGGTAACCGTGAAACTGACAAGGGTGTTACATTCCGTATGCCTGCTCCGTTGGCTAACCGTTTTGTTCACTTGGAAATGCAAGTTAATTGGGACGACTACTTTGAGTGGGCGGCCGAAAACAAAGTTCATAAGGATGTTGTTGGCTTCTTGAGTTTTTCTAAAAAGGACTTGTACGACTTTGATCCAAAGTCCAGCTCACGTTCTTTTGCTACGCCACGTAGCTGGAGCTTTGTTAGTGAACTGTTGCACGACGATGATTGTGATAACGAAACATTGACTGATTTGGTTAGTGGTTCGGTTGGTGAAGGATTGGCTATCAAGTTTATGGCACACCGTAAACATTCCAGCAAAATGCCTAACCCCACAGACATTTTGAATGGCAAGGTTAAGAAAATGGAGTCAAAAGAAATTTCGGCCATGTACTCCTTGACTGTGTCTCTGTGTTACGAATTGAAAGATGCTTGCGACAAGAAGGCCAAGAATTGGAACGATCAAGTCAACAACTTCTTCCAGTTTATTATGGATAACTTTGAAACAGAATTGGTTATCATGGGAACTAAGTTGGCATTGAGCACTTACAAATTGCCGTTGGATCCAGATGAGATCGAATGTTTTGACAAATTCCATGCTAAGTTTGGCAAGTACATTGCGGCAGCAACTGACAAGAACTAATTTGGTTTAGCACTATTTGACACCACCTTCGGGTGGTGTTATAATATATACATACAGCAAACATCAGGAGCAAATATGTCACACGTAGATCCAATTATCGACAAAATTATTATAGCCCGTGTGGGTCTATTACTTCGCCATCCGTTTTTTGGCAACATGGCTACACGTTTGAAAATTGAAGAAGGTTCAGAATGGATGGGCACCGCCGCAACAGACGGAAGAACTATCTATTTTAATCGTAAGTTTTTTGAACCTCTTACAGTTAAGCAAGTGGAATTTGTTATTGCACACGAAATTCTTCATAATGTGTTTGATCACATGGGACGTCGTGAAGGCCGCAATCCACGCATCTTTAACATTGCCGCTGACTATTGTGTAAATGGTCAGTTGGTACGTGACCGTATTGGCGAACACAACATTGAAGGCATTAAGATCTTCCATGATCCCAAATACTACGGCATGGGTGCAGAAGAAGTTTACGACAAGATCTTTGACGAGATGGACGAAGATGAACTGAACGCATTGGGTCAATTACTGGACGACCATATTGACTGGGGTGATAAAGATGCAAACGGAAACAAACCCAGTTATTCAAAAGAAGAATTGAAGCAAATACGTGACGAGATCCGTGAAGCCACAATGCAAGCAGCACAGGCTGCGGGTGCGGGAAATACACCGGCTAACGTACAAAGAATGATCAAAGATCTTACAGAGCCCAAGATGAACTGGCGTGAAATTTTGCGTCAACAAATTCAAAGTACTATTAAAAACGATTACAGTTTTATGCGTCCTAACCGTAAGGGTTGGCACATGAGTGCAATTTTGCCTGGTACACAATTTGAAGACACCATTGATATTTGTATTGCAATTGACATGAGCGGTTCGATTGGGGAAGATCAAGCAAAAGATTTCTTGTCAGAGATCAAAGGTATCATGCAAGAGTACAAAGATTTTAAAATTAAACTATGGTGTTTTGATACTCGAGTGTACAATGAAGCTAGTTATGACGGATACAACATTGACGAGTTTGACTACTACGAACCCGTGGGCGGTGGTGGAACTGAATTTGATGCCAACTGGGATTACATGAAGGAGAATGATATTCAGCCTAAGAAGTTTATCATGTTCACAGACGGTTATCCTTGGGGTAGCTGGGGCGATGAAAACTATACCGATACAGTATTCATTATTCATGGCAACAATTCAATTGTTCCTCCGTTCGGCGAGTACGCATATTACGAAGAAGTTAAGGAACACGCTTAATGGCAATCAAGAATGGTAAACCTAACCCTTTAAATTATTTCAATTTACGTAGGGTTGGGTTTGCCTGCCCGCATTTTAAATACTCAATTATTGACAAATATACACCAACTTTAGTTAAATCTCTAGATTCATGGGTACGTAAAAATCTAAATAATAGATATTATATAGGGCAAGATATTAGCCTAGACAGTACCAACACAATTGTATATGTAACACGCATAGGTTTTGAAAGTGAAAAAGAACTAAGTTTTTTCACAATTGCCTGTCCGCTATTACAAACGAGATAATTAAATTTATAGCCATTACCCTTAAGGAGATTACAATGACTGATGCACAAACTCAACAACCAGCCGACGCTGCACAAAGCAATGATCTTACGATCAACGACCTAAATGCCATGAAAGTCATTATTGACATTGCTAGCTCACGTGGCGCATTTAAACCAAACGAAATGGTTGCAGTTGGACAAACATATACCAAACTTACAACATTCCTAGACTCTGTTACAGCACAACAAGCAGCACAACAAGGAGCAGCACCTGCCGCTCAAAATAATTCACAAGCTGTAGCTAATGCTGTAGCAGGAGCTTAATATGGCGCAAGAACTCAAACACGTAGGCCGTGTTGCTGCTACTAATAAAAAATGTCTAGTAGCATATCGCACATTGCCCGGCGAAGCATATAGTTGTCTAATTGTACCAACAGAAAATTTACCAGATATCTATCATGACGCTGTGATTAATCTAGTTGAAAGTAATACTGGTCAAGAATCACACGAACTTGCCGATGCATTAGATCGAACACAATTTCCCGATGGATCGAGAATGTTGCCTTGGCTACATGCAAATAATCGATTGATTAAGGCTCCAACCGCAGCAATTGAAATGACTCCTGCACCTGGAGTAGGAATTTTGTTAAGCGAACTTAATCAAATTATTGCAGAGCAAATGGGAGTTGCTGTTGACGATTTAGCTATCCACGAAGGAATCAACGATGCTAAAAAACCAACAGTTGCACCTGTTAAAGAACTTGCACCAACAGCTAAAGTTGTAGAAAAAACAGTTGCTCCTGATGCATCTCTTACGCCCGACCAACAGGCTAAAGAATATAGAAGCCTAGCTGATAAACTTGCAAAAGAAGCTGCACAATACAGACGTCTAGCAGAAGATCTGGTTCCGACTAAAAAGAAAGAAAAGTGACGCATTCTGGGAAGAATCTTCCCAGGGACGTTATTGATCGGTGGCCAGAAGTTTTTGCTGATGTCCAATTGAATGTATTACCTATAAAGTATTTGCATACAGTGCTGATCACTTTTAAAGACGGCAAGACCTGGGAAATTAAAATAACAGCTAAAGCCAAACGAGATGGGTGGCCTGTGTTCGAACGCAATTTTAATGAGCTATGCAAAAACTACGAAGAAACCATAGATAACATTGATTTTAAATTAGACACCGAAAAAGTTCGAATTGATATTGAACGCAGCACCCAAAAATTCCTTAAGAAAAAGAAATTATAAATAATGAATGTTCAGCTCTTATCCTATTCACAGCCAACTGCAGAATTTGCAAATCTTGGAATCAAAGATGCGCAGGAACTCATTGCGTATTGCGCCCGTGTGTCCAATCCCAGCAACCAGCTTAACACAGAAACATCCGACAAACTTATACGATACTTGGTCAAACACCAACACTGGAGCCCACTCGAAATGGTCTCAGCCTGTATCGAAATCACAACCACCAGAGACATTGCCCGACAAATCTTGCGACACAGAAGTTTCAGTTTCCAAGAGTTCAGTCAGCGATATGCTGATCCTACTCGAGACTTGTCGTTTGTTACAAGAGAAGCTAGACTTCAAGATCCAAAAAACAGACAGAACAGCGTTGAAGTGGATGATACAATGTTACAAAACGAATGGTACAGAGCTCAACAACGAGTCATCTATGCAGCCAAACGTGAATACGAATGGGCTATCGCTAATGGCATAGCAAAAGAACAGGCTCGTGCTGTGCTACCAGAAGGCCTGATTGAAAGTAGAATTTACATGAACGGCACACTACGTAGTTGGATTCATTTTATCGAATTGCGCAGTGCTAACGGCACACAAAAAGAACATCAAGAAGTAGCCGTTGCCTGTGCCCAAGTCATTGCAGAAATCTTTCCCTTAGCTAAAGATCTTATTTAAACTGTTCTACTGGATTATTTTCAGTGTGCCAATAAAACTCACCCTCTAGAAACTTATCGTCAGTAATTTGTTGCATTTTTTCTGCATCATTTTGATAAGTTTCTCCCCACCACTTTCCTGCACTTGCTCCGCTTCGAGAATACTCATTAATTCCTTGATATAATAAAGTTTCTAATTGCAGTGCATCTGTAGTATTGGCAGCTTCTCTAAATGCATTTCTCCACCAGTTAATTCGATCTTCTTCGGTAACTAACAGTTGTGCTTCTTTTTCTTTTGTCCAGGTTTTAAAAAATAACGGATCAAATAATTTAATATGTTGTTCAAATTCTTGTTCTAACCAGCTGTAGTCATTTATCTTAGCCAATGCTTCAGGGTCATCTTTATGAGTGGTTCCGTACCATTTTCCCGCACTCGCGCCGCCCTTTGAATATTCTCCAAATGGTTCGTCTCCGCCTGCATACAACCATGCATCTAATCTTTTTTCTGTTTCACTATTAACTTGTCCTTCAATTAATTTGCTAGATAATTTAACACATTCTCTAAAAGCACTTCGCCATGTGCTCAACGGATCTGTATTAAATTGAGTAATGTTACTTACTTCAGGCATAATTTTAAATCTCTTACTAATGCTAGTAGTCATATCTGGATTAGAAAAATCCATAGTAAGTGTCAATTGAGTAGGTAATAATTTTACCGCTCCGTAACCGTACTCTAATCCATTTACCGGATTGACGCTTCGCCAAACATGCACAATGTCTTCTTCCTGGGGAAGTAGTTTTAAATCAAATTTAAAACTAGGAAGTATTTTTGCATCAGCATCTACAACGTAAAACATAGCAGTTGTAACTTGTTTTGCTGCCTCAATATGAGCTTCTCGTATACCTTTTACATCATTTATTCGTATAACTTTACGATAAGGGAATTGTGTTAACAAATCAATATATTTGCTGGTGGCTAATGGTTCGTTGTAACTAATAAAGGCAATATCGTACATTATCGTTTCCTAAGAGTTCGGGGCGAGTTGTTAAAAACTGTTTTAAAAAATTTACTTCCTGTTGAATCAACGTCTGTGATTTCCAAACCGCATTCGTGTTTAAGTGTTTCACCTAAACCCATAATTTCGTAAGGTAACATTTTTTCAGTTACTTTACTATATTGTGTTTCCCACTGATTAGTTAACCAATCAAAATCGCGTACATTAGTATAATCCCAGTCAGTGCAGTTAGTAAGGTACGCACCTTCTC
>Ga0209084_1004187_pt1 | contig 10230 bp, 9 predicted proteins | sample C_130820_MF_Meta_FD_187309 | JGI IMG/M metagenome (GOLD analysis project Ga0209084, IMG submission 187309) | Freshwater microbial communities from Lake Croche, Canada to study carbon cycling - C_130820_MF_MetaG (SPAdes) (version 2) | ecosystem: Environmental > Aquatic > Freshwater > Lake | place... | reverse complement strand
GCCAGAGGGGTTGGTCACAATGCGCCCGCCATAGGTGTTGTCGCCATCGACGATGAACTTTTCGGCAGTGCCTTCGGGCGTCAGGCCCAGGCCTTCGTAGGTGATGAGTTCGTTGGCGGTGAAGCAGTCGTGCAGCTCGACCACATCCAGGTCTTCGGGGCCGATACCTGCGGCTTCGTACACCTGCTGGGCGGCGTTGGCCGTCATGTCGTAGCCGACCACACGGCGCATGTCGTTGCTGTCAAAAGTGCTTGGCGTGTCGGTGGTCATGGCCTGCGCGGCAATCACCACGCTGGCGTCGAGCTTGTGCTTCTTGGCAAAGTCGGCCGAGCAGACGATGGCCGCCGCCGCGCCGCAAGTGGGCGGGCAGCACTGGAAGCGTGTCAAGGGACCAAACACAGCGGGCGAAGCCATGACCTCTTCGAGCGTCAAAGTCTGGCGAAACACCGCCAGCGGATTGCGGGCGGCGTGCTGCCGCGCCTTGACCGAGATGCGGCCAAAAGTATCAGGCCGGATGCCGTACTGCTTGATGTAGTCGTTGCCTGCGCCGCCAAAAAACTGCGCAGCACGCGGCGCTTGGGGCTCGTAGCCTTGGTGGGCCGACATGGCGTCAGCAAAACGCGCCATGGGCGAAGGCCGGTCGTCATAAGCGCCTTTGAGTGCGCCGGGCACCATTTGCTCAAAACCCAAAGCGATGGCGCATTCCACCACGCCACTCTCAACGGCCTGACGCGCCAGAAACAAGGCGCTGGAGCCGGTGGAGCAGTTGTTATTGACATTAAAAACCGGAATGCCGGTCAGGCCCACGCCATAGATAGCGGCCTGCCCAGCGGTCGAGTCGCCGTAGACATAGCCCACATAGGCCTGTTGCACCAGGCCATAAACAATGCCCGCATCGTCCAAGGCGAGTTGCGCTGCACGGGCGCCCATGGTGTTGTAGGACTCGCTGGCCCCGGGTTTGGTGAAGGGGATCATGCCCACGCCAACGACGTGAACTGCGCGCTGGGTAACCGCCATGTCTGCTCCTTGAAAAGTTTCGATACAAACAAAGTATCGAACAGCAAGCAGGCTTCACCAATCGCCAATCAGTTCAAGATGATTGGCAGGAAATGACATTCCAGCAGGATGCGTCACCCCGGTTACCGGTACCCGCAGGTCGGTGCCTTCAGGTTGGGCGGGGTTGTCTTTGGGTGAATCCCTGTCGGGGCTGAAGCCGCCGACCTACAAATCGTGCTTGGCCGGCGCATTGTGTGCCTGCCGGTAAGCCCCCGGCGTCAGGCCCGTCCAGCCTTTGAAGGCGCGGTGGAAGGTGCTGACTTCTGAAAAACCCACGCGAGCCGCCACTTCGAGCAGGGGCACGTCGGACTGGGTGAGACACTCGACGGCCACGTCGCGGCGCAGGGCGTCTTTGATCATCTGGTAGCCCTGGCCTTCACGCTGCAGGCGGCGGCGCAGGGTTTGCGGGGTGGTAGCCAGCATGTCGCTGATGGCTTCGAGCGAGGGCATTTCTTCGGTCAGGTAGCGGCGCAGCAAACGGCGGATGCGCTCGGTCAGGCTGGCTTGATCGCGGTACTTGACCAGCAGGCAGGTCGGGGCTTCGCGCAGAAAGGTCTCGACGCTTTCTTGGTTTTGCACCACGGGCAGGTCGAGCCATTTGGCGTCAAAGCGGTAACCCCATTCGCCCTCCATGAGGCGGATGGGTGCCTGAAACAGTTGAGACGCATCGCTGCGGCGGGCCACGGCACTGTCTTGATAGACCACATCAAGCACCGGGATGCGCCGCGCCGCCAGCCAACAGATCACCCCGTAGCTGAGAAACATGAACACCCGCACCGCGTAGGCTTGGCGGTCGTCAAGCGGATGTCGCGGGCTCACGCGCAGGTAAGCCACATGATCACTGACCACCAGGCGCGGCACAAAATCGGGCAACAGTGCGTGGTAGCAGCGCAAGCCGGCACGCAATGCGCTGCCAATTTGCTTGCAACCGACCAACAGACGGCAACAGGACGCAAAAGTGCCCAAGGGCAAGGGCTTGGAGCCCAAGCCCCACAACTCATCGCGTTGATGCCTGATCAACGCGCTCATCAACCGCGCGAATTGAGATTGAGTGACCCGGGCCAGATCGGACTCCAGCATGGCGGGGGAAATGCCAGCCCGGCGCAGCACCATGAGTTTCGCAACGTCCCCCTCCAGACCCCACAGCATCTGCGCCACCTGGTGAATGGCGATGGTGTGCTGAGGCTGTGGGCTGGACGAGGGACGTTGCATGGGGTCTATGCTAAGACCTTTGAGCCGCCTCTCACAGGATCGTTCTTTGCCAGCGCTTAAATCAAGGCGCGCCAAGCCCGTCCGTTTTGCGACAGCATGTCCTCGCTGGCCTGAGGGCCGTCACTGCCTGCGGCATAAGTAGACAACTGGTTTTGGCCTTGCTGCTGCCAATACGCCTGCAAGGGTTTGACGATGTCCCAACCAGCCATGACGCTGTCCGAGCGTTGAAACAAAGTCGCGTCGCCGATCATGCAGTCGTAAATCAGGGTTTCGTAGCCTGTGCTGGGGGCATTCTGGAAATAATCCTTGTAATGGAAATCCATGTGCACCTGTCCGATTTCGATTTTGGGGCCCGGAATTTTGGCGCCAAAGGACAGGCTCGCGCCCTCGTCGGGTTGCAACTTGATCACCAGACAGTTGGGCGTGAGCGATTCGGTGGCGGTGTTGCGGAACAATGAAATCGGTGGGCGTTTGAATTGAATGGCAATTTCGCTGTGCCGCTTGGCCAGCGCTTTGCCCGTGCGCAGATAAAAGGGCACGCCCGCCCAGCGCCAGTTGTCAATGCCCAGCTTCAAAGCCACATAGGTCTCGGTGGTGCTGTCTGGCGCAACGCCAGGTTCTTGCTTGTAACCGAGCAAGGCTTGGCCCTCACGCTCGCCGGCCGTGTATTGCCCCCGCACTGAATCCGTCGCAGGGTTGACGCGGTGGACCGAGGTCAGCACTTTGGTTTTTTCATTGCGCACATCATCGGCTGACAAGGAGGCTGGCGGCTCCATGGCTGTCAAGGCCAAAAGCTGAAAGACATGGTTGGGTACCATGTCACGCAATGCGCCGGTGGATTCGTAAAAGGCGGCGCGGTTTTCCACCGCCACCGTTTCGGCCACCGTGATCTGCACATGGTCAATGTGATCCCGATTCCAAAGCGGCTCAAAAATACCGTTGGCAAATCGCATCAACATGATATTTTGCACCGTCTCTTTACCCAAGAAGTGATCCATCCGGTAGATCTGTTTTTCGGCCAGGCTGTGGCGCAGTTGGGTGTTCAGGGCTTGCGCCGATTCCAAATCATGGCCAAAGGGTTTTTCAACCACCACGCGCCGCCACTGCGCATCGTTCTCGGTGACCAGACCCGCTTGACCCAGTTGGTCCACGATGCCGCCAAAGAACCGGGCACCCACAGCCAAGTAAAACATCACGTGGTCGCCCACCTGGTGACTGACTTTCAGGTCGGCGAGCTTGACACCTAATTGCTTGTAAGCGTCGGCACTGGCAAAGTCCAGCGACATGTAGGTCATGCAAGACACCAAGCGCTCCAGGTGCTCTTCATTCAAGGTTTGTGTGTAGTGCTTGTCTGCCGCAAATTCTCTGACGGCCTTTTCTACATGCAACTGAAATGAGGCATCCGACATGTCCAACCGGTCCACACCGACCAAGGCAAATTTGTCGGGCAACAGGCCTGTTCGGGCCAGGTTGTAGAGCGCCGGCATCAGCAGGCGTTTGGTCAGATCGCCGCCCGCGCCAAAGATGACCATGGTGCATGAAGGCGCTCGCTCTCCATGGGCCGTGACTTCATGTTCAATGTCTTGTGCCATGTGAATTTCCGGGTGGGTTGATCAGGACTTTTTGGACTCTTGGTGGCCACCGAATTGCTTGCGCATGGCGGACAGCACTTTTTCAGCAAAGGTATGGTCCTGACGCGACCTGAACCGCGTAAACAAGGCCGCAGTCAGTACATCGGCAGGCACAGCTTCTTCGATAGCGGCTTGTATCGTCCAGCGCCCCTCTCCGGAATCATCAACGCGTCCGCTGAAGGCTTTGAGCTCAGGGTCTTCGGCCAAAGAAATGGCGCTCAAATCCAGCAGCCACGAGGACACCACACTGCCTCGGCGCCAAAGTTCGGTGATGTCGGCCAGGTCCAGATCGTAGCGGCGTTCTGCAGGAATCACCTCTTGATTGACACCTTTCAAAATATCAAGCCCTTCAGCATAAGCTTGCATCAAACCGTACTCGATGCCGTTGTGCACCATCTTCACAAAGTGCCCTGAGCCTGCGGGTCCGGTGTACAAATAGCCTTCTTCGGCGGTCGATTGACGTCCTTCCCGACCTGGCGTTTTGTCGATGCTGCCCACACCGGGCGCCAAGGTTTTGAAAATGGGATCCAGGTGGTCAAAAGCGGTTTTGTCGCCACCGATCATCATGCAATAGCCTCGCTCCAAGCCCCACACGCCGCCACTGGTGCCCACATCGATGTACCGGATGCCTTTTTCGGCCAGGCTTTGGGAGCGTCGAACATCGTCCTTGAAGTTGGAATTACCGCCGTCAATGATGATGTCGCCCGCCGACATCATTTCGCCCAATGTGGCAATGGTGCTTTCGGTGATCGGGCCTGCAGGCAACATCACCCAGACTGCTTTGGGCGATGTGAGTTGATCCATGAATTGCGTGAGGTCTTGGGATGGGATGGCCCCTTCCGAAGCGAGTTGATGGACGCTGTCAGGCTGCGCGTCGTACACCACACAGCTGTGGCCGTTTTTCATCAACCTGCGCACAATATTGCCGCCCATTCGTCCCAAACCGATCATTCCGAGTTGCATGGTGTTCTTTCAAAGTGAAGTCAACAAAAAAATTCGTGGTCGGCTCAAGCCCGATTCGGGTCATGCAAGTGGACAATGCGCTGCACAAAGTGACCCAAGCCCCCTTCTGCATATTGCTTGCGGTCCAATTGACTGGTGGCCAAAGCCAGATGGCGAATATCATGGGCGGCTTGGCTTGTGGGTGCAAACTCCGTGATGGCTTTGTGATTTTCGGAGGCCTGCACCATCAGCTCATCTTGTTTGATGCAGCCCAAATAATGCAATTCACGGTTGAGAAATTTGGTGGACACGGTATTCAAGTGATTGAACAAGTTCTGCGCCTCTTGGTCATTTTTGGCGGCATTGACAATGATGTAAATCCTGTCCAATTGAAAGTCACTGCATAAGATCTTGATCATGGCATAAGCGTCCGCCAAACCCTCCTTGTCGCTGCGCACCACGATCAATCGGCGACCGGTACATGCCATGAAAGACAACACAGACGGGTCAGTGCCAGGCGGCAGGTCAATGATCAGAAAGTCCAGCGACTCTTCGTAATCACTGAATTGCTGGAGCGCTCTGGCTGCTTGGTCCGGGTTGAGCCGGGTCATGCTTTCAATGGTTTGGGCGCCAGCGATCAATTTGATGCCGTAGTGGCGCGTATGAATAATGTCTGTGAGATTTTTCTCCCCAGCGATGAAATGACTCAAGTTCAATGGGCAATGCGTGCCCAATGCGACTTGGGCATTGGATGCACTGGAGTTGGCATCCAAGATCATGACGTCGTAGCCCATGCCATGCAAAGCGACTGCAAGATTCACGGAAACCGTTGTTTTGCCTACGCCGCCTCTAGCGCTGGTGATGCCGATAACTTGGGTGTGTGTGGGTTTTTCCATGGTGATTGAGGTCGCAATGAATCATTCAAAAATATGGGTTTCGCCAAAACTGATGTCGTAATCCAGCATCACTTCTTCGCCCTTGCGGATGGCGCGCAAGGTTTTGAGTTGGCCGTTTTTTTGGTAGGCCACGCTGGGTTTTTTGGAGTGGTTCAAATAAACGGCCATGTTCATGGTGTTCATACCGACGCTGGGTATGTGCATGACGTCTTTGTTGTAATAGCAGAACAGGTCAAGTTCTTGACGCACGGCTTTGGGCAAGCCTTGGAGGTCCTTGAGGGTGATCGGCACTTCTTCCACAGGGTGCCAAGTACGCATCGGGTTGACCCCTTTGGGAATGGCGCGAATGGCAAACACACCAATTCCGTGAACCGTGGAGATGCCTAATTTGCAATACACCTCGTCTTGCAGGTGCTTGAGAAGTTTTTTTTTGATTTTAGACATGCTGTAGGGAAACCAATTGAAAAAGCAGTGTACAAACGCCGCGTTCAGGCTTGCCGAAGAATCCGATTCCAGACCTCGGGCTTGAAATCTGTGTGCAAGGGTGAGCTCAGGTCCAAAGCCAAGGGGTGGTCTTTGTCGGTCAATGCCAATGCAAAAATGGGCTCGAAATCCGTCACGAACAAAGCCTTGTAGCCATAATCATCGACCGGTCCGAGGTTGTAATAGCGGTAGCCGTTGTCTGCAGTCCACTTGGAGGCCAGCAGACAAGCGTAAATGCCGGGTGATTTGTTTTTGTAGTCACGATTCCACTGGCAAAAACTGCCGTAAACCTGCTGGCGATCCGGCAACAAAATGGACACGTCGGTCAGCACCAAATCGCCATTGGGTGCATGAACCTGGATCACCAGCACCTCCAAATCTTGGATGTAATCCACAAAGCCTTCGACCTCTTGGTCGTGAATGAAGTAGTTGGCAAAATGCTCTCCACCCAAGGCAAAAACATCTTCGCAAGTGAAATGGCGACCAGGCAACACGCTGGTCGTGGTCACCAAGTCTTTACACAGCTTTTCAAGTTCTTTGAATTTGCGTTGTCGGCGAGGCTCGGTCCAGAACTCAGGACTTCCTGCATGAACCAATCCATATTTGTCATTGATCGGAACGCCATAAACACTCTCTGGTGGCACGGCATACACGATGAAGGGCTTTTTGGCCATGTCCAACATCGCTGGCGAAACATCCACATAGGGACACAGCGCATCCCAGCGTGTGGTGTAGTACAAGGTTTCGGCGTGGTAGCTTTCCACACACAAATTGTCAGCCGTCCAGGATTGGTTGCGCAGCCGCTGAATTTCGGGCTCAGGTGCCACCGAGATCTCGTCCTCGGCAAAGGCTGTGTTTTCGGTAAATGACATGCTCATGAACTGACAGGCGACAGCAAGGGGTTGGTCGGAAGCGCTTCAAGCTCGAAATACGCCGAGTCGATCGCGAAATTGGCTTGAAGAAATGGGCTGTCCGTCTCTTCCAGCTGGCGAATGGCATCGGCCATTTGCGCTAAATGCTGAGACGCCTGGCTGCTGGGATCGTCCAGTTGCGCAAAATAAGGCACCTTCAAAGGGCAGTCCACATCGAAATGAAAAGTTCGGGACTCGGGCTCAAAGGACAGGGGATAGAGTTTGCAACTGAGGGGCTTGTCATCCGCAAGTTGACAGCCTTGTGGGCCTAAGTGGGTGCAACTGGATTCAATGCAGATACGGCCGTGCTGTTGCGTTTCCGCTTGCGTCAGAGAAACCTCCAGCGCGGGATATCCGGGGTCGACGTGGCAGCACCGTTGACACTGGGCACAGTGCTCAAAAAGCATGTGCCGCCCCCGGCGTATCGCTCAGCGCGAGGGACATCAGCCCCAAGCCATTGCACTTGAAAGACAAAATACAAATCGACATTGTTTTTTTCGAAATTATTGATTTTATGTATTGGTCTACTGTAAATGCAAAATTGATTTTTATCAAACTTCTCCATCCCTGACTTTGCCTCATTTTTTTGCACCGAATTGAGGCGCTGTCACCCAACTGAAAGCTCGCGCTCAATCCATGACCATGCCCTGTTATCATTTTTTGGATATCACAGGAAAAACACCATGCCGAATGAAGCCCCACACACAATGCTTTACCGGGTTGAAGAAGGCGTCGGCCTGATTGCATTCAATCGTCCCGATAAATTGAATGCACTCACGCCGGAGATGCTGAAACACTTTTTTGAACTGGTAAATCAAGCGGCCCAAGACACCGCTGTTCGGGTGATCTTGATCACGGGCGAAGGACGTGGATTCTCGGCTGGCCTTGATTTAAGCGTCATCGGCACTGGCGTCTCCAAAACCTCTGTTTTGACACAGGACACATCGCCCCTTAAGCAATGGGGCGACGACATTGGTCCGGACTTGAGTCGCTATTTCAGTCAGGGCTGGAATGCACTCATCACCTCCCGCAAACCCACCATTGCGGCCGTCAATGGCGCTGCGTTTGGCTGGGGTTTGATTCTGTCATTGCACTGCGACATTCGCTTTGCCGGCGAGTCGGCCTTGTTCAACGCCACCTTCGCCCGATTGGGCGTGCCGGCAGAAAAAGGCATCGGCTGGTTGCTGCCGCGCTTGATTGGCATTGCCCGGGCCGCCGATTTGCTCTACACAGCGCGGCGCTTTGATGGCCGGGAAGCCGAGCGATTGGGCCTGGTGAATCAGTGCCTGCCTGACGCGGAACTGATGCCCCATGCCTTGGCCTATGCCAAACAAATTGCGCAAAACGCCGCACCCCGATCATTGGCTGCAATCAAGGCCCAGATCTGGAGCGCCGGGGACGATTGTTACGACGAGGCTTTCAGGGCGGCCGACCATGAACAAGATCTGGCGGTGCAAACGCAAGATTTTCTCGAAGGGATTGCCAGCCTGCGGGAAAAACGCAGTCCTCAATTCAAGGCGGCTTGAAACCTTCGCAAGCTCAGGCCTCTTGAATGGGGATCGTCAAGGCATCGTATTCAAATAACCAGTCATACCGGCGACGGACTTTTTCGGGCTCCCACTCGCTGGTGACGTAGTCAATGGCTTTGTCTGGATCGGACAACTGCGGGTTGTGGAACCGCAGAGCATTGTCCCTGGAACGGTTGACGATGTCAGCCGTGCGCTGCCAGCGCAGAGCTTCAAACCGTGCAAAGGCCGTCGCAGGGGATTCAAACTCGGCCAAACAACGTGCCATCACAGCCGCATCCTCGAGCGCCATATTGGCACCTTGGGCCAAAAACGGCAAGGTCGGATGCGCAGCATCCCCGAGTAAACAAATAGATCCTTGTGCCCAGCCTTTTTGAGGCTCACGGCCCACCAAGGCCCATTTGAAGGGCTGCTCAATCTGTCGCATCAAATCACACACATCAGGATGCCAATGATCAAAATCGCGCAACAGCTCCTCGTGCGTGCCGGGCTCGGTCCAAGATTCACTCTGCCAGCCCTCGCGCTCTAGGATGCCGACCACATTCATCAGCCGACCTGCGCGAACCGGATAAGTGATCACATGGGCGCCTGGCCCCACCCAATTCGTGCCCACCGGCTTTTGCAAATGCGAGGGTATGCGGTCAGCGGGGACCAAGCCTCGCCAAGCCAACAAACCCGTGAACTGCGCCTTGTCTTCGCCCAACAACTGTTCGCGCAAGACAGAATGCACCCCATCCGCAGCCAGCAACCCGTCGGCTTGATGCACAGATCCATCATTCAACTGGAACGAAACACCTGCACCCGAACTGTGCGCTTGAACCACCCGGGCATTCAATCGAACAGGGCGACTGGACCGTTGCTCGAAGGCGTTCAGCAACACACGGTGCAAATCGCCTCGGTGGACCATCCAATAAGGCGCGCCAAATCGCGCCAAACAGTCGTCTCCCAAATCGAATAATTTCCAGCGCTGCCCGGTATCCCACATCCGTATTTCTTTGCCGCGCGCCGGGCTGACACAGGCTTGCAAGACCGCATCCAAACCTAAGCTCTGCAAGACGCGAGACCCATTGGGCGCGATTTGCAAGCCTGCACCCAACTCACCCAATTGCGCGGCCTGTTCGTAAACATCGACCTCAAAGCCCTGCGCCAATAAACACAGTGCGGTGGTCAAGCCACCAATGCCCGCACCCGCAATGGCGATGCGCTGTCCTCTGGCTTGCAAGCTGCTGGAAACTGGGGTCATTGCGCTTTGATGTTGTTGTCTTTGGCGACTTGCGTCCAGAGCGGAATTTCGGTGGCAATGGTCTTGGCAAAGTCGGCCGTGCTGCCCCCAACGGGTTTGATGTCCAACTTGGCCATGCGCTCCGCCACATCCGGCAAGGCCATGATGCGGGCCATCTCTTCTTGCAGTCGTTTGATGATGGGCGCAGGCGTTCCTGCAGGTGCCAGCAAACCACTCCAAATGTTCACCGCCAAATCCACACCCTGCTCTTTCAAGGTGGGCACTTGCGGGTAACTGGCCAAACGCTGATCGGAAGTCACCGCCAGCCCACGCAATTTGCCTGATTTGAGC
>Ga0209084_1004185_pt1 | contig 10231 bp, 7 predicted proteins | sample C_130820_MF_Meta_FD_187309 | JGI IMG/M metagenome (GOLD analysis project Ga0209084, IMG submission 187309) | Freshwater microbial communities from Lake Croche, Canada to study carbon cycling - C_130820_MF_MetaG (SPAdes) (version 2) | ecosystem: Environmental > Aquatic > Freshwater > Lake | place... | reverse complement strand
AGCTATAAGCCCAATTTTCTTTGCCAGATTCAAATTCAGCAATAATGTCTTTTAATGCTAAAGTTCTACCGTCTAATAAGGGAATCTTAGTTTCCAAATCTAAACATAATGGATTATAGCTAGCATCCACAATCGACGAACCACCGTGCAATGATGGGATTCTGCGTTGATGAATTTCATTTTTAATTCTTTCTACGAACGCCATAGCCATATGACTTGGCATGTTACCTACGTCAATCTTAAACACTCTACGTTCTGGTGCTCTTTGTACACGATATATAAGAACAGCATCTTCTAGCAATTCTTTCTGCTTGTAGACTTTAAAAATGTTTTCTAAAATAGATTGACCAAACGGCCAAAAACGATCAAGACCTTCTGTTAAGCTAATGTGTACCACATGTTTAGCATCAATTGCTGATTCACTTTGACCCAAAGTAAAACGTGAACCAGACGTATTATATGGCATAGCTGGCACAGTGTATGGTGTGTTTGTTCCTCCACCTGAGCCGCCTAACCCTGTTGCTGGATTAGCCGCAAAATCTGTGTTTGTTTTTTGTGCTACGGTTAAATCTTGTAAATTGATGTTTAAGTCTTTAATGACATATTGCTCGGGCTTTTTACCTTCGCTTTCGTTTACAATGACTTTGATAACCTTGACCATATCAACCCAGTATAGCTTGAAGTTTTCTGGGTCTCGGACAAATACCTGATCTCCGTATTTAACGACATTACGGAAAATTTTGAATATACGCACTTCAAATTCATTTAACTTGCACCATTGCTGTAACTGCGTCTTTAACAGTTCAACCTCATGATTAGTTGGATCATCTTTAAAGTGAATATTGAATGGTGTCTTATTGTGTGCATTCTTTTGCGTACTGAATTCTGATAGGATGTCTAAACATGCATTGATTTCAGCGTCAACATCCATCATCTCATATTGATTATAACGTTCAATTCTGTTTGGATGACCTGTATAGACTTCAGGAAGTCTAGACATGTAGTTCTTGTACCCAAATTCTGTATTGTTCCATCCGCCTGTCGCAGATCCATTTTGTCCTGGCGAGCTGTTCCAAGCGCCAGTATTACTATTGACACCTGAGATAGGACTAGACGTACCTGATTTGTTTAGAAATTTGCGTTTATAGGACATCGAAGTATTTAGTCTAAAATGTTACATTGAATACTTTACTAGCTTGTCTTGCAGACGATTACTCTTTTCTAAGTTGTTAACCATTTCTCTAAATCCTTCTTTCATAACACTAACTAGTTCTTTATTCATGTTAGACATGTCTTGTATAACTCTGCCCATATCTGCACCTCCTCCGCTCATAGCTTTTGAAACTGCTTCTTGGGCTACATCTTGTGGGTGTTTGCTAGAAATCAATTCAACCGGAATCGATCTACCGTTTGGTAAAGGAACAACTGCTTCTCTGCCTGCCTCACCTGCAATACTGATGCCATTGGTGATGCCACCAAATGCCATTTGCCGAACGCCTTTTCGGCTTCCGATAAGACTTGCTAAATATGGGGAATCTTTTGGAAGACTACGCGATGTATAATCGCTTCCCCAGCCGGTTAATGCTCGGTGACTAGTATCTAAGTGAATGTGCGGTCCGCCTGAAGCATTATATTCTGCACCTAATCCAGTAAAGCCTAAACCTATAGCAGTAGAGAACAACTGATTTCTTTCGCCTTCGCTGAGAGAATTAGAGTTAAGACCAAAATCTAACGCATCACCTGTTCCATGATTGGCAACACCTGGTCGAAATCCGCTAGTAACAACTAGCTTTCTGCCAATAGCTTTTTCTAGCTGTGCTTTCTTGCTTAGTACATCTGATTTTACTCCAGCCAACATAGAACCTTTGCCGCCGGCTGCGTCTGATCCAGGCGGAGCCGACGGCGTTGTACCTTGACCAGATGAAGCCGACGGGGAGCTTCCACCTGGCGGAGGCATTCTATACCCACCTCCGGCTATACCTCCGCCAGGCAGATTTGCAGCAGATGGCTCTTCGCTATTTGCTGATCTTTCCAATAGATCATTAAATGCTCCAAATGAATCTGTCAATCTATCTAAACCTACCACCGCATCGTTGAGTCGGTCTGAAAAATCTGCCATCTGATTTGGCAAATCCGATGGCATTGCACCGGATGCACCGGGAAGATTCGTAAGCATAGATGATGCTTGTGTACCTAACCCACCTTTGGCCTTAGCAAGATTTTCTTCAATTTTGCCTTTTTGTTCAATTTTCTTTTTATCATCATTCATCAAGGTGCCCCAATTTCTATAGAGGCCATATATTCCACCCAATCCTGCGCCTACTGCTGCGCCAATCGCAGTACCTACTATAGGTACTACTGAACCGACCACTGCGCCGGCTACTGCGCCACCTCCAACATCTGAGCCTAAGCTTACACCTGCGCCTTGTTTCTCAGTGAGGTTACCTTGTTCTACTTCATAGTCTGCTAATTTGTTTCCAGCATAGGCTAACAATCCGCCGGCCGCCAAACCAGCTGCTCCTATTCCTATAGCTCCGGCTGTTATTGCTCCACCTGCTGCTGCGGTGCCTCCTACAGTTTCTGCGGCAGTAGCTGCCCCGCCTGCAGCTTCTGCGGCCGTTGCCCCTTCTGCTGCTGTTGCAACTTCTCCTGCTTCTGCTGCGGCACCGCCTGCACCTCCGCCACCTTTTTTGAGGGCATCAAGTACATCCCCTCCCCAAGCTTTTGCCTTACCGCCATATACGTATAGGGCAACAGTAGCGGCACCAAGTGCAGCAGTATTCAAAGCTAACGCTGTTACATATGGATTAAAATAATTTTCTAACCCACTCCACCACGTCTTTGCCCCTCTTTCAATATTTCTTTGCCCTACTAAGGAACCTAATACAGAATCTTCTTGTGGTTTAGTTGCCGCAGTTGCTGCTTTGTCTCTTTTTTCTGCGTCTTGATCTCTTAGTCTAGTGGCGGATTTCTGTGCTTCTACATTTAGTCCAAATTTTCCAGCAGTAGTCCCCGAATCATCAAATGTTAGAGCCAGGCCCAGCATCTTTTGAGTTCTATCAGTAGCAGACGCTAACCTTTGCTGGAATTCCGCTGTAGTGATTTGACCTCTTTTTACAGCTTCAATATCTTGTAAAATAGCCGGATTACCGGTTAATAGCGCACCGCCGCCTTTACCCGTTATAGTACCGCTAGCTACTGCTTTTTGAAACGCTGCAAATTCCGCACTGCCTTTTCCATAATTTTGTTCAGCAGCAATCAACATTTGATTTTCGCGTTCAACTCTATCACGTACCGCTTTGGCCTCATCTGTTCGACCGGCGTTTTCTAATGCCTTTGCTTTTTGTTCTTCTGCAAATAAATGTGCTTGCAGTTGTGTTGTAGCTACTACTGATTCTCGTTGTTTTTTAAGGTCTTCGACGCTTTGACCTGTTAACGCAGATAGTTTAATTAGATTATCTAAATATCCTCCCGTAGCTTCAGCTAATCCCTTTTGGTCTTTTGTTGCAGATTTAAGCGATTGTCCACTAGCTACTATATAATTAAGAGCATCAGATTGAGCTTGAGTATATTCTTCTTGGCTGTATCCCAACCTCATATACTTGTCCATCTGATCTTTGATTATCTCGCCCTGCCGTCCTTGCAAGCTGCTTAGCTTACCAAATTGTGCAATAGCGTTATTGGTAGTTCCGCCCAATGCTATTACGTTAGAACCTAGTGACTTAAATGCACCGGCAAATTTGTCTATATTATCTGCGGTATAACCTGCCTTATTTGCTAGTTTGGTAAGTTCGTTATATGTTTGTCCAGCTCCTACTCCCGCCTTAGCTAAATCATTATACGATTTTACAAATTGATCAGCTTGTTTGGTCATTGCACTGCCAAGTGCTGTAATCGCCGTGATAGCTATTGATGCTGCTTTTCCAAACCCAGGTAATATTTCGACGACGCCGGCTACGCCTTTTGAAAGAGACTCGAATCCGGCATTATACTTAGAGAGCCCGGTAGTTGAGGACATAAGTGCTTCAGCGAAGCCTTTTCCGGCATTAATTGTCCCGGATCTCATCCCCTCCAATGCAGCCGCTGCTTTCGCTAGTTCAGCATCATATTTCTGTTGCCGTTTTAAAGCAATATCCTGCTCTTCACCTAAGTCCCTAAGGACCTTAAGGTATACGTTAATTGCTTCTATCTGTTCTTCGCTTAGGTTATTTTCTGGCACGTTTTTACCCACTAAATATAATAAGTATTTAGTTACCAAATATATACTCATTTTTTACACAAGGAACAACTTATGAGCGAAAATCCACTCAAGCAATATTTCAGAAGACCAGCAATTTATTTAAAATTGCCGAGTAATGGAGTGGGGTACGCTCCGGGTGTAATAGAGATTCCCGAATCCGGAGATCTTCCAATCTATCCAATGACTGCTATTGATGAGATTACTGCTAGAACTCCTGATGCATTATACAACGGTACAGCAGTTATAGAAATCATTAAAAGTTGTGCTCCTAACATCAAACAACCCTGGGCTATTTTTAGCACTGACTTAGACGCATTGTTGATTGGAATTAAAGCTGCTTCTAATGGAACTGAATTAGAAATGGAGAGCGATTGTCCTAAATGTAAAGAGTCAGGAAAGTACGGCGTAAATCTAGCTGGAATGTTAAGCCAATTAAAATCGGGAGACTATAGTGTAGAACTAAATGTAAATGACTTATATTTTAAGTTTAGACCTCTGTGTTTTAAGGAAATGAACGAGATCAATCTAAGGCAATTTGATATTCAAAAATCTCTATCTTTCACCGAAACTGATTCCGATGAAGTTAAGGTAAAAAAGAATCAAGATGCTTTAAGAATCATAACAGAACTAACAATCGATGTGCTATCAAAAACTATCGAATATGTTAAAACTCCAATTGGAATTGTTAGAGAACCGGAATTTATTCTAGATTTCCTTAGAAACTGTGATCGTTTGACTTATAATAAGGTAAGAGACTACACTACTGATCTTAAAGAAAAGACAGAAATGCCACCTCTGGACATCGTGTGCGTCAACTGTCAGCACCCATATAGCACAAAATTCACATTAAACGTCACTGATTTTTTCGGCTAAAGCTTCTTAATATGGAGCCTGCTGCCATTAAGAAGCTGTTAGATGGCTATGAAAAAGAATGTGAGGATATCAAGCGTAACGTCCTTACCATGTCTTGGTATATGCGTGGCGGTGTCACCTATGAAGATATTCTCAATATGTCCTCATTTGAAAGGGATGCCATTAACAAAATCATTGAAAGTAATCTAGAGACAACGAAAAAATCTCAAATGCCATTCTTTTAAGTTTGAAGTTGTACTTCGTACAACTGATGCTCTCACTCACTTCGTTCATTCGGCATCACTATTCATTATAATGGTCTTATTTAAAGCATCTGCTTCTCTGAGCCATGGTAGTGCTAATTTAGCACTACCAAGTTAAAAGGACCTGCTTTCCTCGCTTGATGTTTATCCCCCGTATAACTAGCCCTGTATGCTGTTATACGCCACCGGTTGCTCTGTAAAGTTTGATGGGGTCGTAGTGAATCTGTTGGCTTTAGGCCAATGTTCCGCAACGCACATTCTATAACGTCAAAACATAATGATTATAGACTTGTTCAGGGTTCGCTTATGTCGATTGCCCTGTCGGTGTTCCATGCCAATGCTTTGTACATCGACACGCTCTCTCCAGAATCCGCAGGCGACTGGCTTCCCAGGCTTGCTCAAGGAGGATCAGGGCACCCTGATCAGACTAATTGTGTAACTGTTGACTCGGTGTCTGTGTAGCTGTGATCGTAGTATGTGTGGAGTTTTGTGACTTAGTGTCTGTGGAGCTTGAGTATGCGGCAAAGATATCTTTATTGAATTTGAAAAAATTATCAAATTCTAGGATAATCCAGTCTTTGTGTTTAGTGCTAGTGTAGTATAAAAAGTGATCTGTGATCCAAGTGTACTTACTTTGAACCACAACAAAACGACCTTTACGATTAAACTTCATAAAAAGTACGTTAAGATCGTTGGGTTCTGCTACATCCATCATTTGATCTAGCCAACCGTCAAGAACTTTACATTCTCCGCATAGTACTAGATTAAAAGGAAAATCAGCATAACTCTTACATTCAGCATTCAGTCTAGAAAAACTTTGTCCTGGAACAATGTCTCCCTTAAAACTGCGAATTTGACCTTCATGCAAGACTTGAGTACGAGATTGATTCTTTCCGCCAATATAAGCACCTGATCCCGGAGCCCTAATAAAAGACTCTCCGTATAAATCAGATAGGAACTTAGCGACATCTCGCTCAAACGAACTTCCCTTGTTTTTAGATGGACTTGACATGATAATAGTTATGATAATTTAGTGTGTGCAAAATTTTTTATGTTGTCTCTCTAGAAGAACTGTATGTAGTGAACCCGCCTTCTTTAACAACTTTAAGAACGCTTGGAACACGACCTGCTAATTCTTCTCTATGTGAAACCAACCAAATAGATTTGTTGCGCCTGCGTGACATATCTTTAAGGATTGCCATAGAATTTTCAACACCAATGGTATCTAACCCTGAGTCAATTAATTCATCAATGAATAGAGTATTAATTGGGAAATATAAATTTTCCCAAACATCTCTGAAGGCAAAAGAAAGACCAAGAATCAACCTGTTTCTCTCTCCGCGGCTAAGATTGTCAAAATCAAGTTCTCTACCTAACTCAGTAATTTCAACATTCAAGTCATTTTGGAACACAACCTGATGAGGCAACCCAATCTTGTCTAAGTAATTTGTTAGTCTAGCGTTCAAATAACTTAGATTTTGATCAATGATTTTCTTACGAACAAATGAATCTTTGTTTGTTAGTAGATTCAAGATAAGAGTTTGATGCTCTAGCACCTTAGTAAGACTATTCATAGTATCAAAACTGACAACTTGTAATGCTTGATTTTCCATTTCTATAATTTGATCAGCATACGGATCCACTTCATTACTCTTATTTTCAATTTGATTTAGAATATTTGTAATTTGGCTAGAGTGCTTAACTGCCTCAGCCTCAGTATCATAATGAGTTTTAGGCGCACGACCCAATTTACCTAAAGCATTTAATTGATTAGTATTTTCAATTAATTGGCTATTAATAGTCAATGCCTGCAATGCGGCTTCTTGTAATAATTTTTCTTTATCATCCAAAACAGTCTTATGCTTGTCATCATGAAACTCTTGACCACAAGCATAGCAAGTATGATTCTTTAGGTCTTCAATTTCCTTCTTTAACTTCTCTACTAGTTTAAGTTCTTTGGATTCATCGGTTTCGCAGCGAGCAATTAACTTCTTTAAATCGTCAATACTCTTTCGCTTTTCGTTATATGCAACCAAATCTAGGTGCGCTTGAAGTTCAGCATCAATGTCAATCTTAGTTAGCTCATCATACTCTAGCGCCAGTTTAGTTAAATCTTCTTCGTGCTTGTTAAGCCAAAGACGTTGCCTACGCTTAGTAGAGTCAATCTGTTCCTTAACACGCTTGTTGGCTTCTTCAATAGCCTTGATACTAAATTCTTCTTGCTGAATAGCAGTTTTAGATTGCTTTACCTTTTCCTTGAGTACATCGGCTTTTTCTGAAAGTAAAGTAATACCCAACAACTGCTCAATGATATTACGCTGATCGTTGGCCTTCATAGCCAAAAACGGTTCGCTGTACGTATTAAGAGCAACAGTGTGCTTAAACATATCGGGCGTCATGCCGATCGCCTTTTCAATATGTTCTTGCGTTTCCTTATTTTCGCCCTGAGCATCATCAGTGGCTTCTTGTAAGTTGCTATTAACATAGAACTTTAGAGTATTTGGTCTACGACCTCGTTCAATCTTGTATTCAGTACCATTGGCACTGAATTCTAAGGTAACCATCATACCTTTACCGTTAGTACGATTGATTAGATTATCTTTTCTAATACTATTGATGGGCGTGCCAAACAGAGCATAACTTAACCCTTGAATAAGAGTTGTTTTACCTGTGCCATTTCTAGCACCATCACCACCTAAGTCTAGATTTTCACCTAAAATTAATGTGAGTTCATGACTATCAAAGTTTACTGCTTGTGTAATTTGGCCAATAGAAAGGAAATTTCTAAGGGTTATATTCTTGAGTATAATCATAAATTCTGATATATTTCCATAAGCAATTTGACATCAAATTCCTTGCTCTCAATATTACTAATCTGATCTAGAATTATCTTATCTACACTTTCAAATTTCAACTCGCCCGGAGCTAAATCTTGTGTGTGTTGATCTGACTTGATTGGAATCAGTGACATTTCGCGCAATTGATGTTCTGGAATAAATTTCTCTCGCAAGAAATTAGCCTCTTCATAAGTGATTTCATAATCTAAGTGTACTCTGACACTAGAGCGGGGCAACAAGAGTCCATCGGGATTTTCCAATATATCACTTAACTTGTAGACTCTAAATACTGGTTGATTAGGCCAGGAATGGAACTCAGGCTCGTTACCCCACTCTAGTGTCATCATACCTCTTTGATCATCACCAGCATCTGCGTAATTATGCGGAAAACAATTACCCATATACCAAATGTTTTTTCTACTTTGTCTCTTGTGAAAATGCCCAGAAAACACGCTATCAAATCCTTTTAACTGATCAGCGTTAATCTCGCCGTGATCGGGCATTTCTACCATAGCATTCATATAGAATGAAGGTAGTTCAAAATGACCAAACAAATACTTGCCTTCTAACTTTTTTAACTTCTTGTAATCTTCTCCAACTAGCCACGGCGCAATAGTCACATCGCCTTCGCTGAAAAAATCATTTACAATAGTAATGTTTGGCAAATGCTTAGCCCACTCCACACTGTGAATGTCACGCTTGTCTCTGTAATAGAGATCATGATTACCCGGAATAAAATAAACCTGTTCAAAACTATCGCTTAGTTTTTCTAGTGCCCGCAAACTGTACTGCAGGGTCTGTATATTAATGCTTGCACGATGGTGATTCCAGTCTCCCAAGAAGAAACAGGTTTCACAATTTTCGCTTTTTGCTTTGGAAATAAACCAATCAACAAAATCAGCACAATCGGTATTGTGCTGAATTGAATTGCTCTTAAGACCAAAATGAATGTCGGTTAAGCAAGCTGCTTTCTTAAATAAATTCGCCATCTGATAATTATATTACCTTAAGTAGACACAATCAAGCATTAAGGTCATGTTTCATCAGAAGTCATTTTCATGTCGCGCATTTGTCTAGTGAAACTTGGAGTTAAGTTATTCATTTCAAGAATGTCATCACGAATATTTTGATTGCGCTTCTCTGTATTCAATACTCGACAAAAGGAATTTGTAATTGCCGCAGTATAATACGCGAATGGATTGGCCGACTTTGCTTCGTTGAAACGCAACCCAACATAAGTTAATTGTAAAATGGCACTATTACGCATTTCATCGTTATATGTGTAACCTCTCCAATTGAATTTCATAGCATACTTTTCGCAAAGCATGATATACATCCGAGCCAACTTATCAGTTAGATTACCGTGATCTTTTGAGAAATGACCAGTCTTTACTCCGCCCGTCCAATGAGACTTCCCCACGCAGTACGGATCACCGTTTTCATCAATCTTGAAATGCTGAAAAGGTGGAAAGTTTACTTTGACATGAACCATGTCATCTACGTCGTCCTTAGTAGTAGGATCTTCCAAATCTGCAAATAAGTTATCCTCGTTATCGTCAAATTCAAAGATATCTTTGGCTGTTTTCTTTTTTACAACCTTTCTAGGCTGCTTAGCAGAAACTGGAACATGTTCCCAAGTCATGACTCTAAATATCAAATCCGTAGTAGGAATGTCCTTATAAGTCAGTTTTTCTTCTTGCCCAATTGAAAGTCTAGTAGCTCTAAGCTCTTTGGCTTCCTTAATTCTAGCAGGTTTACACATATGCTTTAGTGAAACATCTAAACTAGTACTTGGGGGGTCTAAACAGATGATCATGTCGTAGACGTTGTATTCTTGTTTGGCAAAACAGCAATATGATGTCTTGCTGGCATGAATTTCTTTCAAAATGTCTTTATTGTTTAGATAATTGACCGGTTTCTTTGCTATAGACATAAGTTCCTTCTTGTTGTGATAAAACAATCATACATGACATGCTGGCTAATGTCAATAAGTTATTGATTAATTTGATGATTTTTTGAACGATAAATATAAAAATGCA
>Ga0209084_1004184_pt1 | contig 10232 bp, 9 predicted proteins | sample C_130820_MF_Meta_FD_187309 | JGI IMG/M metagenome (GOLD analysis project Ga0209084, IMG submission 187309) | Freshwater microbial communities from Lake Croche, Canada to study carbon cycling - C_130820_MF_MetaG (SPAdes) (version 2) | ecosystem: Environmental > Aquatic > Freshwater > Lake | place... | reverse complement strand
GATCGTCAACTTGTTCTCGGCTATGAATTCCGGCGTTTCTATTTTGTCGCCCATTAGCGCCTTTGGAGTATTCGTATTTACAAAGACGAACTTGATACGCTCTCCGCTCTTTGGTTTATTTCCGGGGTCTCGTTTACCTATTCTATCCGCCAAAACCTTGTGTCCAATTTGGTCAGGGTTCTTGTAATCGCTACGCAGCGCCTTCGTAATCGCCAGTTTCTCAACAGGAACTTTGCCTTCGGCCAAATCGACGAGGGATCTGTTGAGAAAATCCATGGCGTTCTGGATCGTGTCGCCACCTCCCCCTCCCTGTTTCATCAATATATTCAGAATATTGCCGTAGACGTCCTTCAAGTAGTCGCAACTGTCGCGGCGTTTCAGCGAGAGACCCATGTACTTCAGTTTTCCCTTGTTCGGATCCGTCTCGTACAACATCCCGACGTATCTCTTCTTCGAGAGGAGGATGAAAGGCATAAGGGTCTTCTCATACGACAATTCCATCGGCGGTTTCAACCATTGACTGCATAGATGAGCGGCATCTTGAGCTATTTCGATGGTTATATCGAGCGCGTCTTTGCCTCGAATTTTTTCCCCGGTTTCCGGGTTTTCCAGATTGAACGTGAAGAAAACACTGTCAGTGTTATGTACAATCATATTACCGATACCAGCTGCGAAATGATGATTTTCGGTGGTTAAGTCGTATACAAAACCTTCGTAAGGTACCTCTTCCATTTTCAGGATTTCAACACAGTTTGATATTGGTTTTCCAAACATTTTTCCATACAAATTGGTTCTGACACAGTATTCGAACTCCGACATTTCTATACTGCATGAAGGACCCAGAGTATTATATTCTCTCCAATAGTTTTTTGCGGCATCCAATTGATTATCGAAGAAACCGGAACCCAAGTAAAATTCCGGTGGACCATATATTTCAGGTAAAGGTGAGTGTAGAAGTCTAGTTCCGAGTGTCGCATCTTTGGGTGAAATTTCCGTGCCGTTTTCCAAAAGAAGAGAATGATCATCTGTTACGTCTACCAAACCGGTGTGGGTAATAACACGTATTATTTTTTTATGTGATGCCAACGTATGTCTGATAACACGATACAATTTAGTCCATCCTTTATCACTCCACGTTTCAATATGGGATCCGCTCAATTCGCAATACTCTTTTTCTTGTTTTCCCTTTTCGCTACATTTTACCCAAATGCCCTCGCCATATTCAACAGCTAAATCTTCAATTGTACATATATGTAACGGTCCTTCATCCATGCGAACATAAACCGGAGTATAAGAAGCAACACTGTCACCATATATGTATTCGGCTTTCGACAACACGGGTCCGTATTTCGCCGTGTCGTAGACCATGTTCCCGTACACTTCTTCTATAATGCGTTTCGCATAAGTGATCATCATGCGTCCCGTCGCGGTAGTGGAAGCAGCGACGTCTTTTTCGTAGAATGTCGATGTACGGGATCCACACTGGCCATATAGCGAATTGGCTGTTACTTTATATCCGAGCTGTCGCTTGTCCAAGATATTCTGCATGAAGGGATCCTTCTCCGTTTTGATCATTTTACGCGTATCCGACCTCGCCTTCAACAGTTCCTCCAAGATCGACGGCATGATGGATTTCTGGCCATCCTGTAACTGCGCCCATCGACATATTTTCTTGCCCACCTTGGTTTTCTCCGCGCGGGACGTCGCGTTCTTGCGGATATATTTGAACGTGTCGTATTCTATGTCGATGTATTCGAACCCCGGTAAATTGTCGTAGACGAAATTACCGGAAGCATCGCGTTCACCACTAACAGCAATCAATGTACCTGTTAAGTTATACTCCTTCGTCCACACTTTACTGTCGTGCGAATAATTCTGGCTGATCATCGAGGAAGGATACAGCGAAGAATAATCGACACAGGCAACCGGATTATCCATATACATGGAACATTTCGGCGGCAAAACGATGGCGCCTTCGTACCCGTCCGCTTCGTTGCTCTTTTCCAAATCAGGCATCAATGTGTTCTTTTCTCTGCATTTCTTGGCGACGAAACTGGTCAATTTAATGCCTTGACCGCGAAACACTAAGAACGGGATGGGAACGCTGCAAATACGCGCCATCTCCACGTACCCGGTGATAACGTCGATTTTATTCATGAGATGATGAACCAGGTTACAATCCTGAATACAATATTTGGCGACGATGGCTCTGTCCGCCGCGTTTCCATTCGACAGTCGGAAAATATCCTGTGGAGATACGTCGTCTTTGGCGGTGCCCCATTTAACCGATTTTTTGGAAGTGTCGATTTCCTCGTGACCGCCAATGAGAATAACATTCGTGTCGTCTCGCTTCACGATATCCAACACTCGGAATTTCTTGCCGCCGCCGTAATAGTCGGATGTGAAACCGGTTATTTCAATGTGTATGAAGTCGCCGACGTGAAGCCCCATCAGATTTGAACTGTAGAGTTCCGTCACCGGTCCAAAGTCGGGGTGTTCAACACATACGATTTTCTTGATGCTGTCTCCGATATATTCGCCGGCGACGTCGTCCAATTTATAAGAGGACAAATTGAAATCGCGTCGAAAATACGTGTACATATCTATCTGTATACGCCCGGTCATCTTGAAATACCGCAAATCATATTCCCCGGTGGCGATTTGCATTTTCGTGTTTTCAATTGTCGCCGTGTCGTTCTCGTATTTGGCGCATATTTCGCCGATTTTTCGGGATAAGGTCAAGAACGCCTTGTCGCATTCGTTTTCTTGTGAACGTCTAAACATGAATTCGTAGTCAAAGCCGAATATATTGTAGCCGATAATGACGTCGGGATTTTCCTGTTGAATTAGGTCGGTCCATTTCAATAACAGATCCTTTTCGGTGTCGACGCATTCGATCGTCGCGTTTTCCACGGGGTCGCAACTGCCTAAAACGAGACAATGGTTCAAATAGGTTTCCTTTTCGCCGTATCGCATGAAAGTGGAGCCGATGAAGGTGATTTTGTCGCCTTCGAGTTGGGGCAAAATGACTGTTAAGATTTCGTTGGCGGTTTTCATTTTTTCGTCTCTAGCATATTTATCGCTTATCAGGATATCCAACAGTGTGGTTTTTGCGGCGGCGACGGGAGACATTTTTTTCCGGTGGTTGGTTTTTGAGACCGGTTTGGCGGATATTTCTTCGTCCATATCTTCCGCGTCTCCGGTATCCCCCGCCGCGGCCACATCGGTATCTTCCTCGACTTGGTTGAAGTAGTCGTCGATGCGCATAAGATTGGATTTTCCAGCAGTCTCTTCGATCGTCTGTTGCAAAAGAGAGATGATTAGTGTCGCGACTTTTGCCTTGGACGGCATCTGTTTCGGATACACGATGTCGACGTCGTCGAATTTATCGTAGCCATACGCGGTCATGACGATTTTCTTCAACAGTAATTTCGCCTTTTCCTGATCACCCGCAATGAAACTACTCTGTCGAATAAATATGTCGACCAAGTTGGTGGCGAGACGTTTATAGGTTTTCACGGGAAGAGGGAAATCGCCATGACTGCTGCTGGCTTCAATATCAAAACTACATATTTTATAAGGAACCCGGGTTTCTTTCTCCGGCATGGGAACCAGATCTTTCGCGCGACAGATGAATTCGTATTTACATGTGGTGGTTTTGGTCGCGGGTTTTATGGCGCGGTTTGTTTTAAAATAGACCCATCCAGAGGGACTGATATTGTATATGTGGAAGTAACGTAAAAGCGGCGGGATATTGCTTTCGTAGAGTTCAAGAAACGTTTTATTGTATTCGACCTTTTTTCTTTGTCTGACTTCGCCACTGTAATCGTACCATACGTTTTTCACCTTGTTCATGGTTGCCATGTTGCGAAACGTCAATTTGACGAATTTATCTTTTTTGCCGGCTGAAAATCCGTATAATTTGTTTTGATGAACGAATTCGGCGGATAAAATGCAGTCGCTATAGCGTTTATCGATTTTGCGTTTTATATCCTGTAGAAATTCGTACATGGTTCTTTCGGTCCATTTCTCCGATACTTTGATGTAAAAGAAGGGTTGGTAATCGGAGATATAAATACAGAAGGTTTCGCCTTTTTCGTTTATTCCAAACATTTGAATGGTGAAGTCGTCTTTGGAAGTGCCCGGCGTCTCGTCGTCTTCGTCATCTTCTAAATTCGGCTTTTCATCGTAGATGTGAAAATCGAACAAACGAAGCGATTTGCACACAATCTTTTTGGGTGTTGATGTTGTCATTTTAGTATGTTATATCTTTCCCTTTATGTTTTTTCTTTTCAATTTTCCAGTTTTTGTTTTCCTGCGTCTCTTTTTCCCGGTAGACCTTCTTTTGCGGGTTCTGCGAGAACCGCCAGATGTAGGCTGTATTTGTAACCATTTAAGCACATTTTCCGCATTCCTTTCTCGATCTTTAGGGAAATATTCGATTTGCCCGTCGTCACTTATTTTGAATATGGTAGGATATCCTTCAGCCTCTAATTTAGGGTCAATTTCTTTCAGTTTGTCTAAATTTTGTTCTTCGACTTCTTTGATTTCAACAGCACTATTCGTCAGTTTTTCTTTAATTGTCTCCCAATCTGGCTTGAATGAATTACAGTGAACGCACCAGTCGGCGTAAATTAATCCAATTTTCATATACAATGATATGATATATTATGATCGACACAACATTTTATATTCGACAATTTACTGTCGTATCTATATCTTTAATATTATTTTTCACATGTTATTACGTCGTCGGATCTCGCTAAACTTTCCGGTCTAAAATCCGGCAAGAGCTCGGATAGCATTGTCACATGCAATTTGTTCCGCCTTCTTCTTGATCTTGTGTTTTGCACCTCCGAAAAAGACCAAAATCTTTTTGTGTTGAGACATGTACTGATGAATATCCGAATAAGAATTGAATTTCGATATATGTATAGAATTCGACGGTTTCACTGCGTAAATGGGTTGACCTAAACACAGAAAGACACCCATATGATATCCATTTTCGGCGTCATGTTCATCTACTTCAATATAATGAGGCGTGACTTTGAATTCCTTCTGAATTTTCACCTGTAGAATGTTCTTGTAATTGTCGTCGTTTTTGATGAGATTGATCCAATCCACGTGTTTCTCGAACACCTTTTCTACAAAAATCTGCACCATCTGAAACCCGGGTCCAGTGACGAAAACGTTTTCGAACCACCCATCTTCGTCATGTACTTCGATCTTGTTAAAGTCTAGGAACATGGCTCCAATAAATGCTTCAAATAGACATCCGAGCTTTTTCAAATTCGTTCTGGTTTGTTTGACCTCCGCATTCTTCGACAGGATAAACCATTTATGCATTCCCATTTCATACGCCATTTTACCGATGGCTTCGTTCTTCACCAGGGCAATCTTTTTCTCTGTCATGAACCCTTCGTTCTCCTTGGGAAATCTACGATACAGATAATATTTAGTAATACATTCTAATACCCCATCGCCCAAGAATTCTAGGCGTTCGTTGGATTTCGTGAAAAGAGGGAGGCAATCGTTTGGCTGTTCCACAATCTTTATGTTGTTCTGTTCGTTTTCCAGATTAGGACGCTTCGTGTAAGATCTGTGGATAAATGCGCGTTTATAAAGATTGAAATTGTTGATTTCTACATTAATACCGTAATTGTTGAGTATTTTTTTTACGTCGATTTCATTGATGGAGATATTTAGCGGATTAAATGGATCGAAAACATACGTGAGAGTTCCGTTTAGATTATTTTCGATCCGGATATCATCATCATCATTCGTGGTATTCATGTTATTTATTTAGAACAAATAAAATGAATTCGAAGCTACTTATTATACGTCCTTTGTTTTTATATTCTTTTCGAAGCATAAATAATATATTTAGTAATTATATAATAGAAGATAAATGCCACAAGGTAGTCCTTTTGCTTCGTCTAGCCGTTATCAAATGGGTAGCAATTATTTAACTGATGTCAACCAAGGTGGAGGTAACAAGAAACCCGGGCTTCCTTACCTCGTTGGACGCGGTTATATGATTGGCTCCATTTTCAAACAGAACAATGCCACACATTCTCTCGCCCAGTGGAACTACAATGTTTTTCCCATATCCAGACAGTCTCGTCCTATTAGTTCTCTTTCTACTGGTAACTACAAGTATTACCACATGCCCGGAGTTGGCAAGGTCTAAATAATATATACCCCAACGAAACAATATAATAACTTAGCTATATCAATGTTATTATACTGTCCACAATCTCAAAATGAAAATTATATTCGATGAAAGAGAACATGAACTCTATCAGAAATGCTCAACACTAATACAACAACAACCAACTCCACAGAAATATTATCAATTAGAAAAGAAGGTTCTCTCTATCGGAGATGTAATTGTCCAAACTGATGCCGACGAAATATTGTTGATTGTTGAAAGAAAAACGTTCGCGGATCTTTTAGCATCAATCAAAGACGGTAGATACGAAGAACAGTCATATCGACTGTTGCATTCCAGCGGTCTCAGACCACACTTCATCGTATATTTGCTGGAAGGAATGTTCTCAACACTTAAATATCCATCAGACAAAAAGATTATTTATTCGGCAATTACTTCGTTGCAATTCTTCAAAGGCTTCTCGGTTCACAAGACGGCGACCATTCAGGAAACCGGAGAGTGGCTCTTGTATATGACCGAGAAAATAGCGAAAGAGTTGGCGGGTGGAAAACAGTTTGCCGAAACCCGGATCCAAACCCCGACCCACACCCCATCTTCCGAGGCGGAATATTGTTCTGTTGTTAAAAAGGTGAAGAAAGAGAACATTACACCGCAAAATATAGGCGAGATCATGCTGTGTCAAATACCTGGGATCAGCTCCGTAACTGCAATGGCCGTGATGAAACACTTTGAAGGAGGGTTTCCCCATTTTTTAGATGAATTGAAGAAAAATCCGGCATGTATTGAGAACATCATGGCAGAAACCGCCGGCGGAAAACAGAGAAAAATCAGTAAGGCGTGTATTGAGAACATCAAATTATATCTGTTGAGTAGTTCTCCACCACCCGAAGATATTTCAGGGAAAATGACATAAAAGATATCGTGTAAGTAACACTCATATGAAAGTTCGTGTCATACAAGCGGATAATCGGCCTATACTATATTATATAGAATTGACTAAAAAGGTCAATGAATGTGCATGCAATAACTTGTCTTACAATTACACTTTCGTACAAATTCCTCCACAGTATACGTCTAGAATGCATCCCGCCGCGACGAAAATATTGGTCGTCAATGATTATTTACAAACCGCAACAGACGATATTTTGATATTTCTTGACAGTGATGCGTGGATACATAACGAAAAACATCTCGATAAAATCGTGAAACAATTGGCGAAAGATCCGAGTAAACATGGGTGTTATTCTAGAGATACGTATGTGAAGAAAAACACGTATATTAATAGCGGCGCTTTCATACTTAAGGTGGACGGATATTCACGAAACATGTATAGAGATTTAGTAGAAGAATTATCTGTTAATTCTCGACACCACAACGCATGGCCGTTTGATCAGTATTACATAAGTAAATTCGTATATGAACATCGAACGGATTTCATCATTTATAAACCGGAAGTTTTCAACACGCCAGTGGGAATTGTCTTGAGACACAATTGGAATAAAAACGAGAAGATGTATGTAGACTTACACGAGGCGGTTAACAATCAGGAATATACGAGTTCTCCTGTAAAGTTCCTGGACGATCAAGAATTCCCGAACAAGATAGATGGTGTTGATTATATGCAGCGTTTTCCACAGTTGAATGCACCGTAAAAAATTGATCCATTTTTTTACTGTTTATCTACAATCAACCAAACAGAAAATGTCATACTACGGAAACGGTGAATTCGAGTTTTTGTGTAAGCATGATAGAGAAATGCTGAAAAATGCACATTGGGCAATTACTCAGTGTGATTTGTGGGATTGGCTGAAAGATTTCGAAGTCAATAAGAAGGAGGGATTTTTGTTTGCCCAAACACCCGAGTTAAAGAGAATTAAAACAAAAATGTTTGAACAGGATATTGCACAAGATCATTCCGGTGCGTCTTATGCATTTACTATGCAGTCAATGGATTTCATTGCGAAGAATGGATATGAAGAGTTTCGAAGGCGCAGAGAGAACCCCCCCGCTATACCCGAGGCATTTCCGTAAATGAATAGATTTAGTTAGAAATTGTCTTGTCTTGTCATTGTATTTACAATATTACAACCGTATTATGCAAATAAAAAATATATTTATAAACATATTTTTTATTGATTTAGCATTGTATATGCAAAATATCGAAAACTGTAGAATGCGATATTACGGAGACGGAGAATTCGAATTCATAGAAGACCATACAATTCGAGAGCGCTACCGAAATGCACATTTGGCAATTACAGAGTGTAATTTGTGGGATTGGTTACGCGATTTTACTGTCGATGAAAGAAAAGGATTTATGTTTTCCGATACTGTTGAACTAAACCGAATAAGAGAGAAAATAATGGAAACTTCAATGTCACATTCCGGTTCGTCATATGGTTCAACATTGAGAACTATGGACTTTATTGCGAAAAATGGATATGAAGAATACAAAGAACTGGCCATATTACTGCAGAGACGAAAAACTAATATACGTCTTTAGGCGGCTCAATACCGTATGATTTTGCGAGTTCCGGGTTGAACATGACGTTTTTGGGATTGAATAACATGGGTCTGGAGATGTTATAGTCGTCATATTTACCACTGTCAACTAGTTTTCGGGTGTACTCTCTTCCTCCCCAGTTAGGATCCATTGGATTGTCACTGATTGGTTGATTTTGGGTTTGATCGTGGATTTTGTCTAGTTCAGTGTAGGCTCCAACACCTTGATTTAAAGCGTCAAATCCGGCGTACATGTCCGCGTCGAATTGGGGCAGTAGTCCAGGCGACGACGATAATGTGGATTGTGGTTCAGGTGATGAAGATAATGTGGATTGTGGTCCAGTTCCGGATTGGATAACCGGTTGTGATGCAAACTGAAAATTTGCTGTCGGAAACGTCTGTACTCCACCGTCGTTATTGAATGGACTTGGTCTTACACGATAAACTTCTTCACCTTGTGTGGTTGTTTCGCTAGCTAAATATAAAAGAGGACAGCTATTCGGTGATTTTTTGTTGTATGATATATACTCATCTAAACTGTTAAATACTATGGGGTTTGTTCCGTTCACAATAGGCAGTTTCGAATTGTATAGAAAGTACATATTACCATTTTTTAGTAATGTATCTGGACAACTTGTGTCAGTAGTTTGTTTCTTTACTGAGTTGGGGGTCCTGCTATTGTCGCGTTCCGTGGGAGCCATGCTGGTAGTGGGTGCTATGCTGGTAGTGGGTGCTATGCTGGTAGTGGGAGCCATGCTGGTAGTGGATGTTCCGCTGGCTGTTCCAGTGGATGTTCCGCTGGCTGTTCCAGTGGGTATTCCACTGGATGTTCCACTGGATGTTCCACTGGATGTTCCACTGGCTGTTCCACTGGCTGTTCCACTGGCTGTTCCACTGGCTGTTCCACTGGCTGTTCCACTGGCTGTTCCACTGGCTGTTCCACTGGCTGTTCCACTGGCTGTTCCAGTGGTTTCCAAATTTTCTATATTTGAATTAAAAGTTAAAATGACAAATATTCCAGCTAAAAAGATTACAATAAGAAAAATTAAAAATAAGTATTTTTGAAGCATATAGTATATTCTAGGAAAAGAATTGTATACTATAGTATATATAGGATATGGAACAGCCTTATTTACAGAATATATTAGAAAAAAAGGGAATACCTCAAAAAAAAGTAGAATTTAAAATAAATTTTGGTAAAACCCAGGAACAGCAAGAACCGGAACAACAAGAACAAACAGAAGAAGTTACTGTTGAAAAAGAAGCAGTAATCGCCAAGGAACAAATCCTAAAACGAAAACCGGTGCAGATTTTAGATAAACGTAAAAATTCTGTAATAGATCGACAATTCATACTAAATCGAATTCAGGAACAAAAACTGGGTTTAGTCAAATCAAATCTACCAGTTCAAGAAACAAGAGAAACATTAAAACCCAAAAAACGAATTGTTCTCAAACCAGAAACCACAATTGAAAAATTATCAGAACCTCTTCCAGAAATAGAAAAAATCACAACAACAACAACTGTTGAAGAAGAGCCACAACCACAGCCACAGCCA
>Ga0209084_1004179_pt1 | contig 10239 bp, 9 predicted proteins | sample C_130820_MF_Meta_FD_187309 | JGI IMG/M metagenome (GOLD analysis project Ga0209084, IMG submission 187309) | Freshwater microbial communities from Lake Croche, Canada to study carbon cycling - C_130820_MF_MetaG (SPAdes) (version 2) | ecosystem: Environmental > Aquatic > Freshwater > Lake | place... | reverse complement strand
AGGAGCTAATCGCAATAGGTCCTTCGACAGCTCGAGAATGCGGAACGAGTCCGTCTTCCCATCGGCGCTGATCTTCAACAAAGTCCCATCGGTAACATCAATCTCCCACTTGCCTGGCTTGAAATGATGGGCGTCAGCCGGGTCGAGAAACATCCATTCACATTTCCCGTTCGGCGAGAACTTGTAGGCCATTCTGAATCGGCTTGGTGGGAATTGCCTAGACTTTGCCGGACGGAATATTTGCTTCTTCGTATCAGGATCCTTCTGCTCCTCACGGGAGTGAACCCAGTGCTGAAACAAATCCTTGATGTTAAACCCTTTGGGTGCAGCGATTACACCGTCCTTTGAGGCCTTGGAATCACGGGGATTACCGCTCTCTGGGGAAGCTCCGCCTAAGGCAGATCCCAACGTCAGTATGCTAATGACTAGTGCTGATTGTATTTTTATCATTGGTAAGACGCTTCAAAAGGCGATCTCTTAGAACTGTTTGCAGAACGTTCGAGCTAAGCGGCCTGCCGTTGGTGCTCCGCTTGAGCGAGGGGTTAGGCATCACTCGGGATCAGCCGTACCTGTGAGTTCTTCTGGAACCACAGCAGGCATAGCGATCTGAGGGTTGACTCTGTCTTCATAGTCGGAACTGTGCCAGTGACCGTGAAGCTCGATCTCCAACCAATCCGCAATCTGTAAGCAACACTCATACGACTCTAGAAAGTATTGAATGTCCGCTGGCAGTGACATTCCGGACTTGACCCGAGCGTGCGATCCAGCTTTGCGTACGTAAACATCGTTCGCAACGCCACGATTGTGGATAAAGATGTCACGAGTGCCTTTGACCTCGACGTAGCGATGAAACGCCGGACACTCCAAGAGATTGATTGAGAGCAAGGGCTGTATAGACTCCGCGAACTCGGCGGGCGACTTGTAGGCTAGCTCATTGAGCAGCGCGTCCGTGGCTCGCAAGTGCACCTCGTCAAGTGACGTGGATTCAAGGACTGCCTGTATTGGAATGTTTCGCTTCGCACCCAACTTCTGTGGGTAACGGACTACGACCGCTCGCACGACATCGCCTAGCATCGTCTCAACCAGAGTCACCAATTGAACCAAGGCGTTTACGCTCAGTTGATGAAAGGCGAGAAACTGATATTTTGAGAGCAACTGCTCCTTTCGATAGGTTCGTGTGCTTGGAATAGCCGTCCTGTCGGCGTGATAGCCCACGGGAAAGGAAACTTCAATCTCGTCTTGTTGCATCTCCTGCATTCCGCGGGCAGCGATGTCAAAGGCGCCGTAGGTGAGTTGAGCAAGTTCGCCCTGATCGAACATCGCGTGGCGTGCATCGCGAACGATCTGGTTCAGGGTATTTCCAAGGTTGGGTGTGCTCATCGGGCGGATTGTGATGCCTAACGTTGATGATCTGCCACGGAGCGTAGCGGAGTTGGCAGAATCATCTGGTTATGATTTATTTCCCATAAGGACAACCTGAATATCCCTCAAATCAGCCTTTCCAGTTTTATGCGAATCCTCTCTCATTTTCTCGGCCATGCTAGAAAATGCAGCCATATTCTCTGGGGTGTTCAAAGCCGCTCCAAGTCTCTCAAACTGTGCAAAGGCTGCTATAACCTTTGGTGAAGCATATAAACATACACGGCATTTCGCATCTGCGGTTCTAGCTGACAGGCTGGCATCAATGGAACCCTTTCCGACAACTACCCGTGCGGCATGGTCTGCGACACATCGAAAATAATCAGCGTATGCTGAAGCTCGAAGATCCCTGAGGTGCTTTCTGTCCTCAAGATGTTTAGTGAAAACGTATTGTAAAGCAGCCCCGACGACTAGACTGATGAATGAAATAGCTGCAGTATCCATTTTATTTTTCTTTCATAACGTATTTTAGAATGACGTGTCATTATATTGCAATAATGGAACACATGTGTTTGTTTAAAAGATGATTGATAATTCGTTGATTTCCAAGGATCCACAAAGTTCTCCCATATCCGATGCGAAGTGGGATGAAAGGTGGGGCAGATTTTCACAAGGCTTGCTCTCCCATGTGCTCAACTAGCCGGTAATCTCGGTGAAAAGCCCGCTGGATTAGGAAGAGGGCCGAAGGTTAGTTTCCTGATTTCTTCGGTTCTTTGCGCCTCTGCGCGAGATGCTCTTCATCCCCCACTCACCGATCTCCTACGAGATCTTCTGCACGGAGACTTCGACGACCATCTTGCGAGTCCCCTTGCCTCGGAAGGTTCCCCCCACGGGACGGATGTCACTATAGTCGCGACCGACAGCCAGCTTAACATATCGTGTATCGGCCTCGCGGCGGTGGGTGGGGTCATACCCCTTCCAGCCATAGCCGGGAATGAAGACTTCCAGCCAGGCGTGGCTTGCCTCGATTTCACCCGGAAGCTTGTGCTGGTTGAGGAAATATCCGCTGACATAGCGGGCTGGAATGCCATGTGTCCGCAGGAGACCAAGCATGAGGTGGGCGAAGTCCTGGCAAACCCCCTGCTTTTTCTTGATCACCTCGGAGGCACGGGTGTTCACGGTGGTGGCAAGGGGGGTGTACTTGTAGTTGCGATGGATGTATTCACCGATGGCTACGGTATCGTTCCAGACATCGCTGACTCCTGCGGGAAGGGCGTCGACGGCCTCTCGCCAGACATCGGCTCCTAGGGAGACGAATTCCGAGGAATGAAGGAAGTGAAAGTGATACTCTTTAACAGAGGGGTCTTGCAGGCTCGTTACTCCAGCCTCGGGAACCGGGCCTCGAGTCTCGGTGAGGGTCTGGACTTCGGATTCAGCCAAGACTTCGAGGGATTCATGAGGGTGGGGGACGTCGAAGTAATGGACGCAGTTGGCATAAAAGTCGGGGTAGTCGCGCACGGAGGATGCCGGATCGATCATGAAGCGGAAGTCCCGGCACTCCTGGAGCGTGTCGGTGATCGGCTGGAGGCGCGCCTCGTTAAAGCTATCCTGAACCGCTCCTTCGTAGGTGTAGCTGGTGAGGTGGGAGATCGAGAGGAGGATCGGCTCGGTCCATGGGCCCTGCGATCGAATCACTTGGCCCGAGCTGGAGGATTCGGGGATCATTGCTGTTGCTGCATTTGCTGCTGATGCAGAAGGATCTCCGACTGGGTGTCGACCGGCGGATGGTACATGTATTCCTGGTAGATGTGGTCGTCGAGGCGGTCGAGTGTGGTCTGCACGAGCTGGAGGAACTGATGGAGTCCACTTTTCAGGATCTCCTCGATGGTCATGAAGTTCATGTCGGAGAGGAGTTTGCAGAAGGCCCGCTCCTCGGCGCTCTTGTATTCGCGTCGTTCGTTTCCACTCAGGCGGTGAAGATCCTCGTCAAGATGCTGCATGCAGGAAAGGAGTGAGCGAGGGAAGGTTGGTGAGAAGATCAAGAACTCCGCCACTTTCTTAGGAAGGATATCCTCGACGTGGAATCGGCGGTAGGCCTCCAGAGCGCTGGCCGAACGCAGGATCGCCTGCCACTGGGCCGCATCCACGGCGCCTCCCACATCGGACACGCTGGGGAGGAGGATATGGTATTTCAGATCGAGGATGCGGGTGGTCTTGTCGGCGCGTTCCAAGAACTTGCCAAGGTTGATGAATTCGTAGCCTTCGTTGCGGGTGAAGGTTGATCCGGTAAGCCCTTGGAAGAGGTGGGAGTATTTCTTGATCTGTTCGTAAAAGTCATGGGCTCCGGTCTGCCAGATCTCTCGGGCATTACTTGACTTCAGGAAGAGGTAGCACTCGTTGAGCGTCTCGAACATCTCCAGTGAAATCTGATCACGAACCTGACGGGCATTCTCACGCGCTGAAAAGAGGCAGGAGATGATGGAGTTGGGATTCTCTTCGCTGAAGGTCAGGAATTCGGTGACGCTTTCACTATCGGCTTTCTGATACAGCTTGAAGAAAGTCTTCTCATCACCGGACGAGCAGAGGATCGGAAGCCAATGTTTCTCGAGTTGTGCCTCATCGAAATCGGCGAAATCCAGCATCAGCTGGAGATTCACATCGAGAAGGCGGGCAACATTCTCCGAGCGCTCGATATAACGGCTCATCCAGTAGAGGGAATTGGCCACTCGGGAGAGCATGAAGAGGCTGTCGCGTTTGTTGGAAATCGGCTTCTGAACCGAAGGGATAATAAGTTCGCTCATGCGGAAAGAGGATGCAGGAAGAGGATGCAGGGAGGTTGCTGTGAATTTAAGAGTCACCATGGAGGACCCATGTGTCCTTGGAGCCGCCGCCTTGTGAGGAGTTCACGACCAGCGATCCCTTGCGGAGCGCCACACGGGTCAGGCCGCCAGGGGTGACAGTGATCTTTTCCCCATAGAGGATGTAGGGACGCAAATCGACATGGCGTCCTTCAAATCCACCACCCAGATCGGTATTGCACCACGTGGGGTGACGCGAGAGAGAGATCGGATGCTGGGCGATGAAGTTGCGGGGATTAGCGCGCACCTGTACGCGGAAGCTCTCGATCTCCTCTTTGCTGGCCCAGGGCCCCATGAGCATGCCGTAGCCGCCGGCTTCGTTGGCTGATTTGACCACGAGTTTCTCAAGATTCTCGAGGATAAAGACACGGTCTTCCGGCTCGCTTGCCAGGTAGGTGTCGACATTCGGCAGGATCGGATCTTCGCCGAGGTAATACTTGATGATTTTCGGAACGAAGTAGTAGACCACCTTGTCGTCGGCCACGCCGGTGCCGATGCTGTTGGCAAGGCTGACATTACCAGAACGGTAGGCATGGACGAGGCCGGGAACTCCCAGGAGGGAGTCGGATCTGAAGACCGTGGGATCAAGGAAGTCGTCGTCGATCCGGCGGTAGATGACATCGACGGGAACGAGTCCCGAGGTCGTGCGCATGTAGACACGGGCATCACGCACGACCAGATCACGGCCTTCGACGATGGGAATACCCATCTGGCGCGCCAGGAAAGAATGCTCGAAGTAGGCGCTGTTGAAGACGCCGGGTGTCATCAGAACGACGTTGGGCTGGGCGCTGCCAAGGGATGGGGGAGAGACATACTGGAGGACCTTGCGCAGGTCGGCGGCGTAGTTGTCCACCGGTTGCACGCGAGCCGAACGGTAGAGATCAGGGAAAGCCCGCTTGAGAGCCGCGCGGTTCTCGAGCATGTAGCTGGCTCCCGAGGGGCAGCGAAGATTGTCCTCCAGCACGAGGTAGTTCCCTTCACGGTCGCGGATCAGATCGGTACCGCAGATGTGGACATAGATGTCCTTCGGGACATTGAATCCCATGAACTCACGGCGGAAATGCTTTGCGCCCAGAATGTAGTGAGGGGGAATGATCCGATCCTTGAGGATCTTCTGGTCGTGATAGATGTCGTGGAGAAAGAGATTCAACGCGGTGATGCGCTGGATCAGCCCCTTCTCGATCCGCTGCCACTCGGTGTCGGGGATGACACGGGGTACGAGATCAAAGGGGAAGATCCGCTCGGTCCCCTGATCGTCGTCATAGACGGTGAAGGTGACCCCTCCGCGCATGAAGGCCAGATCGACCGCTGTCTGCTTGCGCCGTTGCTCCGCGCTATCCAGAAGCTGGAGCCGATCAGCAACGCGCTGGTAGTGGGGGCGGACACCATTCCCCCCCTCCGTGAACATTTCGTCAAAAAAGTCGTCCGTTTGATAGTTGTTAAGCAGCATGGGAGAGTTACGGAAGGATAATGCTTAATGGAGGGGATGGAAGTCAGTTTCCAGTTTCTTACGGAAAGAAGGGATAATTCAAAACAGCAACAATCGGGCCAAGAAAAAAGATGATTTAAGGTTTACTTTTGCTGGAGCAAACTGCTGATCTTCAGCTGGTAATCATTGCGTGCGTTAAGTGTCTGCAGGCATCCCCTGCGATCGATCAGCCAGAGGGTGGGGATGGTATTGATCCCGAGGCGACGGGCGATCGCGTTATCCCATCCCTTGGCGTCAAAGAACGTGGGCCAGGTGATATTCAAGGACTGCATGGCCGCGCGGAGATCAGTGCGATCCTGATCGAGGCTTATTGTCACGACTTTCAGAGCCGGGACTTCGGCTGCATACCGTGAAAAATACTGCATCCAGACTAGGCAGGGGGCTGATTCCGCCGACCAGAAGATCAGGGCGACAACGTGACCCTTTTCCTTGGAGAGATCAAACTTCTCCCCTTCCGATGTGGTGAAGCTGAGATCCAGCGGCTTACCAAGTTGGTTGAGTCGTTTCTTGTCGTCCTGAAGGCGAAGTGTCAGGCTCTCCTCCTTGCTCAGGGCGAGGGCCTGCTCAAGAAGTTTGGTTTTCTCCTCCGGGTGGTTGTCGCAGAGGGCTGCGGCTTCTGCAAGCAGGCGTGGTGCCCGTCGATCCTGAGGAAATTCCGACGCAAAAAGACGGGCGTAGGTGGTGGCGTTCTCACGCCGCTGGTCGGCTGTGTCGCCGAGATTCTGCCACTGGAGGGAAAGACGACGAAACATCGTCTCGGCACGTTGGGAATCATCGGGGGCTTGCTTTTCAAGCACCTTCAACTTTTCCAGTGCATCGGTGACGGCGAGAGGGTTGCTCTCTAGCGACGCTAACTTCGCCTGCGCAACGGCTAGTCTCACCGTGGATTCGTAGACATGGGTATCCTTGGGAGAGTCCTTGACCTCCCCGGCCTCTCTGGCCGCCTTGGCCTTCTTGACATCTCTAAGGAAGGCCTCGTTGGCGACGATTTGAGCCTCGAAGTGTGCCTTCATGGCCAACTTCGCCTTTCTAGGATCAGGCGAGAGTCGTGTCATCGGTTGATCGAGATCGGTGACCTGTGACCAGTCGGCACACAGGGTGCCAATGTGTAGAATGGGTAGAGTGAATAGAACGATCAGCAGGAGGGGCGCTCGTCTGGAGGGTATCATCATGGTGTGGCTGGAGGGGGGATGGAGGGAGACATCGTCGTCGAGAATTTCCGGAGCGTGAGATAGATGGGGCAATGATCGCTTGCCTCGCTCCAGAATGACGGACGGGCAATGCCTGACTGACCGAAATCAACCTCTTCCTCCAGTTTCTTTGAGACCATCATGTAGTCAATGCGCGAGTAGACGTCGGCAGAGGACCAGAACTCTGTCCAGAATTCCCCGCGGTCGTCCGTAAGGGGCAGCGTCTTCAGGCTATCGGGCCACTCCGGGTTGCCCATGATTTGCCAGATCGCCTTTTCATTCTTTGTATCATTGAAGTCCCCCATCAGAACAAGTCGTGCCGAGGGATCCGTACGCAGGATGTCCCTCACATAACGCCTGAGATACTCAGACTCGGCGAGGCGGAGGTCCGTCTGATCATATTCCGCGACTTCCAACTTGGCCTTCAGATGGATGCAAAGAATGCGGATCCTTTCTCCCTGGACCGGCTCCACCGTGACATCCAGGATGCCGCGAGGACTGTGTAATGTCACCCCGTTCACGCGGAGCGGCAGATTATTCTGCGAATGATGCTCCACGATCGGGGTGCGGCTGAGCAGGGCAACATGACGACTTGTGTCGGCAGCCTGCAAGTACTTGCTGTAGGGGAAATCAAGGCCTGCTTTGCGCAGACGCCGCTGCAGGTCTGAGAATTGCCCCGGTTCGCCCATCTCCTCCAGCCCCAGGACATCGGGTCGGATCGTTCCGATCATCCTGACGACCGCATCCCGTTCGGATTCGGGCTTTCCAGCCTTTGCCCGGAGCTTGCCGTCGATCCAACGCGGCATGGTGATGTAGTTCTCCAGATTGTAGGAGGCGATCCGGAAACCATTCGTCCCCTCGGCATGAAGCGAACCGAAACAGCTTAAAAAGCAAAAGAAGATCCCCAGCGCAGAGATCGTCTTCATCAACCAGTCAGAGAGCTCTCTATCGATTCTGACGATCCGATCTTCAGGAGGGTTTCTGCTCGTCCGAAATGGGGGAGGCTGGAGTCGCAGGAGATGTCGATGGCTTGGCAACCTCCTTGTCGAACTCATCCTTTGCCTTCTTGAATTCATTCACGCTCTGGCCAAAACCGCGGGCGAGTTCGGGAAGACGTTTTGCTCCGAAGAGAACCAGGACGATCACCAGCAGGATGATCAGGTCAGGGCCACTTGGGATCCCAAAAGCCAGGATGGGGTGAATGCCGAGCATTTGCGAAACTATCTGCATACTCTATCTCCTAACACTCCCTGCGATCCATGCAACAAAAAGTCCTATTCTTTCTTGAGAGCACGGCTTACGGATGGGATCAATTTTTCGGCGAGATTGTCAGACGGATGAATTGGGATTAGAAAGTAATCTGACCATGCCCGCTCAGTTCCGCGATTATTACGAAACTCTTGGAGTCTCCAAGACATCCTCCTCCGATGAGGTGAAGAGTGCCTTCCGCAAGCTTGCCCGCAAGCATCACCCCGATCTGGCCAAGGATAAGAAGGCAGCGGAAGAGAAGTTCAAGGAGATCAATGAGGCCTACGAGGTTCTGGGTGACCCCGAAAAGCGCAAGAAGTACGACGAATATGGTGCCAACTGGCAGCATGCCGGAAGCGGGTTTCCCCCCGGTGGAGGTGGAGGTCGTGGAGGTGCTGGTGCAGGGGGATTTGGAGGAGGCTACGGCGGAAATTATGGCGGAGGCGGTGATGCCTCGGAGTTTCACTTCGGAGGGACGGGTTATAGCGATTTCTTCGAGCAGTTCTTTGGCACACGGCGCGGCAGGGGGTTCAGCGGCGGTGGAGGTGGTGTTGATTTCGAGGAGACTCCTCAGCGCGGTCGTGATGTCGAGGCTGATATCCTAGTGACTCTTGAGGAGGTGCTGCACGGGGCGAGCCGTCAGATCTCCTTCCGCAAGGGAAATTCCCCGGACATCCAGACATACACCGTCAAGATCCCCAAGGGTGTCCGCGAGGGTCAGCGTATCCGTCTTGCCGGACAAGGGGGTGCTGGCGGGTCGCGCGGCGAGGCGGGTGATCTCTACCTCCGGGTCAAGCTCCAGCAGCATCCTGACTACCGCTTCGAGGGTTCTGATATTTATTATGAGGCCGATGTCCCCCCTTGGCAGGCGGTGCTTGGGGGTGAACTCACCATCCCGACCCCTGACGGGAGAGCAAAGCTCAAGATCCCTGCAGGGACGCAAAACGGACGCCAGTTCCGCATTCCCGGAAGAGGGCTTCCGGGGAAGGAAGCTCGTGGGGATTTCTATGCGGTGATTGATATTTCGATTCCCGAATCGCTGACACCTGAGCAGAAAGAGCTCTGGGAGAAACTTTCCAAACTCGACTGAAAAAACAGAGTTGAATGAGGTTGTGGTGCAAGCGAACGAAGGGTTCATGACTCCGTAATTTTTTCACCACGCGCCTTTCACCTGTAATTTTTCACCTTTCACTTGCTCCAAGCGTGTCCTCTCTCGATTATCCCGAGTCCTTCCGTGAATTAGTCCGCCAGTTCCGTAGGCTTCCCGGGATCGGTCCACGGAGCGCCGAGCGGATCGCTCTCTGGATGATGCGCTCTCCCGATGCGAAGTCCGAGCAGCTGATTTCGGCGGTTTCCAGAGCCCGTGAGAGTCTGAGAGCCTGCCGTCTCTGTGGATTCTTCGCCGAGACGGAGGAGTGCTCGCTGTGCCTCGACGAGGCACGTGCGGGACGCGAGCTCTGCATTGTGGAGACGGCTACCGATATCCTGCCGCTGGAGCGAACGGGGGTCTTTCGTGGGCGTTACCATACCCTAGGTGGGAAGCTCTCACCTCTGGATGGCATCGGGCCAGAGCAACTCCGGATCGGTGAGTTACTTGAGCGCATCAGCGATGAGCGTCCCTCCGAGGTGATCCTGGCCCTGGGTGTCGATGTGGAGGGGGAGGCCACCTCCCATTATCTGGCCGAGATGATTGCCCCTACCGGTGTTCATGTGACACGGATTGCTCAGGGATTGCCCGCCGGCGGGGGGGTCGATCAGGCCGATCAGATCACTCTGCACCGTGCGCTGGCGAACCGCGGTGCTTACGGAAGCAATGGGAGCAATAAGACATTTCTTTAAGAGTTCATGATTGTGCCTCGGTTGCTCCTGCTTGGTGTCTGTTTCTTGTTTACTGCCCTTCCCTCCAGTGGCTTAGCCGCTGTCGACGAGCATCTCAATCCCCTGGTGACCCTTATGATCCAGAGGCTCCAGTTGTCTCGAGAAGTAGCCTGGAGCAAATGTCTGGCGGGGATTCCTGTCGCTGACCCCGCGCGGGAGGCGCGGATGCTGACCGATCTGAAGGCTGAGGGAAGGCAGGAGGGCCTAACCTCTGAAG
>Ga0209084_1004177_pt1 | contig 10241 bp, 6 predicted proteins | sample C_130820_MF_Meta_FD_187309 | JGI IMG/M metagenome (GOLD analysis project Ga0209084, IMG submission 187309) | Freshwater microbial communities from Lake Croche, Canada to study carbon cycling - C_130820_MF_MetaG (SPAdes) (version 2) | ecosystem: Environmental > Aquatic > Freshwater > Lake | place... | reverse complement strand
TTTTCGTAGAACGCTAAGCCATCAAGTCAAAAGCCTGCGACTCAACACTCACCAGCGCACGCGTCAGTTCTGCCAATGCCGCATAAAAGCGCGCTCTGGGATTGGCTTGCACTGCATCGCAAAAAGCAGGCACCCAAGGCTGCACATGGGCGGCAAAGAATTTAGCTTGTTGGGTGAGGTTAGAAACCGCCATATCGTCGCCAGCCACCAAGAAGCGCATGACTTCAAGCACATACGAAATATGGTCTTCCGTCTCCGACATGGTCGTGGCATCTCGGGTCAAGCCCAATGCGGTCAAGTCTTCGCGTAACTTTGCGAGAGGCTTTTCGTTCAAAAACCCACTGATGAAATGCGAGGCAAATGCATAAACCTCAGGCTTGCCCACACCACCAAACAAAGCGTCATGCTCTTTTTGAATAGCCGCGTCGTCCATTTCGCGGGCCACGCCTACAAGCTGTCGCCAAGGCTCTTCCAAAAATCCACCCGCAGCAGGCGCTTCTGTCGCTGCAACGCGCAATTGCGCCAGTAAATCAACACGGCTAGGTGCGTAAAACAGTTCGGCGATCACGCCATAGAGTTCGGCGCGCGCGGTTTCCTCATCCAAGGCGGAGCTAGAAGGTGGATTTGTCATGAGATTTTTTGCTCGTCACCGGCAGAGTAAATATCGATCACACGGCAATCGCCGCACATTTTGAGTCGCTCCAAAGCGGCGCCTTGGAACATCGCGTGTCCAGCCAATTTGCCCAACATAGCTTCCACCCCTTTGAGCGTACCGAAAGGTTTTTTGCAACGGATGCATCCATAAGGCTGGGTCTCATTGAGCACACGCACCTCTTTACGCTGCGGGGTCAACAAAAGTCGTGACGTTAAGTCAATGGATTTTTCTGGGCAAGTCGTCACGCATAGGCCGCATTGGACACAGTTTTTTTCTACAAAGCGCAACTGGGGCGCTTGGGTGTTGTCTTGCAAGGCTTGCGCGGGGCACGCACTCACACAACTCATACACAAAGTGCATGTATCTTTGTTGATGTTGACGGTCCCAAACAATGCGCCTTCTTGGGGTAGCGGCAATGCTTCGGGTGGGTTAGGTGTTTTGAGAGCAGGCGCATGCTCAAGCAGATGGTCAATCACCAGCCCCAGCGTGCCACGCTTTTCGGCGGTTACTGCAAATGGTGCTACTGGCACTTTGGCTTTTAAACGCTGTGGGCCGACTGTCAGTCTTTGCAAATCAGCGTCGAGTTCCAGCGCATTACCCGCTTGCACCAACTGCAAGGGAACTCCCCCTTTACCTGTGTATCCCAATCCTTCCAAAAGCACTTGGCCTTGCGCCATTTGCGCTTGCACACCTTCGAGATATTGCGGCGCTTCTTCATCTGTCATCAAGACCAACACTTGCGCGGCACCATACGACAAAGCGCTTAACCAAACGTCTAACCCAGTGCTAGCGGTATGCCACAAGGCCAAAGGAATCACGTGTGCTGGCAAGCCTTGGGCGAGGCGCAGTTGCGCTGCGCGACCCACCTCTTCCACCATGGCTTGGCCTTTGCCTTGGCTGTGAAGCAACAGGACAGCGTCTTTGCCGCCGGCCTTGGCATAAGTGTTGAGCAGTGTTTTGAGTTTGAGTCCGGTATGACTGGCCGCAGGATAGGCATAAGTTAAAGCGCCAGTCGGGCACACGGTGGTGCAAGCACCACAGCCAACACAGAGATTGGGATTGACCACAATTTGTTGGCGCGACTTGTCGGAACGAATAGCTTCCGCCGAGCAAATGTCGATGCAAGCATTGCAGCCTACTTGCTCATTACGGCTATGCGCGCAGAGTTTTTGTTTGTAAGCAAAGAAGCGGGGCTTTTCAAACTCACCCACCAACTCACGCACCTTGAGCAACGTAGACGTTGTGGCATCACGGAAATAACCTTGCGGCAAAGCGTGTTGGCTAAACGCGCTGTGCGCACGCAGGTCGAGCACCATGTCGAATTCAGCAAGCTCTTCGGCAGCTTGGCGGTCAAAGTTGATCGCCCCCACTGCACCGCAGGCCGTTACACAGTCGCGGTGTGAGGTGCACTTGTTGAGGTCAATTTGGTAGTCCAAACCAATGGCTTGCTCAGGGCAGGCGGCAACACATGCGTTACATCGTGTGCAGACGTCTAAATCAATCGGGTTGCTGCGCTTCCAAGTTAATTTGAACGCACCCAACCATCCGTCTAACTTGACAATCTCACCGCCCAATACGGGGTGGTTTCGGTTTTGGGTGCTGATAGCTTGTCGCGACTGAGCACCCACTTTGAATGCACCATCCCGAGTAGTTTGAGATGTATCGCCTTGCGTAAAAACTGTTACCTGCAAGTTATCCGCCAACATAGCGGCCACGGGCTCTGCAACATCTAGCGTTCCGATGATCAACAGACGGCCGTTACTCTTATAGGTGACCGTAGGAACGGGGTCTGGGTCTGGCAGGTGCGCGGCAGCTAGAAGTGCGGCGACTTTGGGCGAGGCATTTTTAGCATCTTGGCTCCAACCACCGGTCTCACGGATATTGACGAACTTGATGACCGAAGTTTTAGCGTTGGTCTGAACCGCCAAATCGCCAAAGAGTCTTTGCTCTTGGGTGCAAGCCACCACCACGTCGTCATTGCCTTGAATCGCTTGGAGGTAAGCGCCGACATCGCGACGGCACAGCGCAGTGTGCAGCGTGAGCGGTTCAGACAGGCTTTGACCCAGCGCCTTCGGGTCGAGGGGCTGGGTCTGGTTGCAGTCGCAAATCAGGGTGGTCATGCGTAAGGGGCTCGGTATTTGAAATTGTTGCGGCAGGGACGGACTGTGCCATGACTTTGGGGTCGTGGGCGGGAGGGTCGTCATTCACATTTGCATTCGCGTCTTTTTTTTCGTCCTCGTCATCTTCAAAAAGATTCAAAAACTTGGCGCCGACCATCTGCCGCAACATGGCTTCGGGTATGGGGTCAGATTGTCCGTAATCGTCAATATAGATGTCCATGCGGTCCATCACATTGAAATGCGGATCAGCAAAGAGTTTTTTCATCGCCGCATTTTTGACCTCTGGCGCGACTTCGCTGGCCATGAACTGGGTGTAGTCGGAATCCTTGGTGAGACTTTGGACGTCTGACATCGATGGGGCGGGTTTTTGTGGGGTGGCGCTCTCCAATTGGTTCTTCTGATCGCCCTCTTGATCTGGCGAACCAACCAACTTTGTTGAAGGCGCCAAGCTTTTTTCGCTGTGTTCATCCAAAGCGACGCCCTGGCGAACCTCCACCTTACGCCGAGACCAGCGACTTAAGAATCCTGCTGGTGTTTCGTCATTGGCCATGTTGCCCTCCTCGCGCTTTGTCGGTAGTGACCGAGGCCGGATTGCCAAAACGGTCTTGCAAGCCTTTGAAGCTCTCTGGCCGTTTGCGTCGTTTGGTTTCTTCCACCCAGTGGGTTTGGGCGAAGTCGGCCACCCACGCTACCACTTCGGCGGGGGCTTTGACTTGGTCTACGTTTTCTTGTGCGTCTAGCCAGCGGCCTGCGTCGTGGTAACTCAAACTGACCATGGCGGGAACGGCGATTACGTCATCCGCGATCCTAGGCTCCTCCTCCATCCGCCACAACACAAACCAGCATGGGTCGGGTGAGGTGAGGTTGAGGTAATAGCCTTCAGGGTCGTCTTTGAACAACTCCACCGTGAACCCAGGGTGCAACCAAAGTTGCTCGTCATCGGTTTGACGTAAACATTGAGGCGCAGTGCCAAAGTGTTGTTCGTGCGGCACCAAGTCATGCCCCACCACGTCATGCAAGACCCAACGCCAAGGCTGCCAATGGCTCATGGCGCCCGGCACACGCTCGCGGCGCATGACGACGGCTACTTGTAGATTAGGGCGTGATGACATGCGACGATCTTATAGAGATGCGCTAACTTTTGATTTCAAAGGGATTCAGAAGATCCACACCAAAAGATGCGATGCGGCGAAATCTTGCCGCTTCTTCGCCATGGTCGGCAAATATGTCGGGAATTGCCTCCAGGATCAATCATGCACGTTAATTAATACAAATTATTTATAAAACGCTTGATAGTGCATTACTTTGCGGAATTATAGATGTCGGCAATCAGGACAAGTTTTGGCTGGCATTTTTATTGCTTTGAAGTGGTTAGGTTTATTTCATGATTGCAAAATATGCAAAGCTCATCTGTTAATTCTGCTGCAGGATCAAGCGCTTCGGTTGCGTACAGCCTTACTTTGCCTGACGTTTCTACCGACATTGCGACTCTAAACTCCGATGGCGTAAAAGCACTTAGCACCACCACCATTTCGTCTCTGACGACTGCACAACTGGCCCTCATACAACCAGAATCAATACCTGGCCTTACCAGTACGCAAATCGCTGCACTCCCAACAGGATCTATTGGCGCCTTAACAACTGACCAATTGACATTTTTGGGCTCCGCCCAATTGACTGCCCTAACAAGCTTAGCGATTCAAGAACTGAAAACTTCTCAGATTCCAACGCTGTCTACCTCTCAGATCAGTAGTTTGCAGCAGACCCAAATTAGCGCCTTAACAACCGGACAAGTAAGAAGCTTGACCTCAACACAAATTGCGGCTCTAACTAGCCAGCAAGTTATCAGTTTGACTTCATTGCAAATTGTGGCGCTTTCCACATCGCAATACCAGGCAATGACACCTGCACAACTGTCGGTGCTTACAACGTCCCAAATCTCTAACATTGAAGTTGCTGATTTGCAGGCCATAGCTGCAAGTAATTCACAAATTCAGTCGCTGAGCTCAACACAGTTAGGGGCATTAAGTACGCAGCAGGTATCCACCCTGTTTGCACTTAGCTCCTTAGGCTTGACCAGCAAACAGGTTGCCGTCATTTCTACAGCAGCCTTGTCTGCTTTAACAACAGACCAAATCAACCATCTCTCTTCTGCACAAGTGCAGGGCCTAACTACTAACCAAGTAGCAGCGCTCTCCTCAACACAAATTAACAGCCTGCCTGCAGACCTCTTGCAGGCTCTATCAAGCGCAAATATTGCAGCAATTCCAACAAGCACGCTTGCAGCCATAACTCCGGCTCAGATAAGCAACTTCACCTCATCTCAAATCGATGCATTGACTAGCGCTCAGATAGTTGCCCTAACGTCAGATCAAATTGGCAACTTAACTTCACAACAAGTTTCAGGACTAGGAGGCGGTGGTGTTGCACTTTTGACTACTGGGCAAATTGGCGGACTTGGGTCAAATCAAATTGCTGGTCTAGGCTCAGAGTTAATTAAGTCCTTAACAACCACAGCGATAAAGACGTTATCAACTCAACAGATAGGTTACTTAAGTTCTGAACAGGTTGTTGCTTTGACAACCACCCAATTCAAGTCCCTCACATCAGACCAATTAAATAGCCTTTCAGCAGATAACGTAGGTGCGATTGAAGCCGCTGACATTGCTTCTATTACAACGCCAGTTCTCAGTAGTTTTACCCAAATTTCTAACTTGAGCTCGCAGCAGATCAAGGCATTCACCAATGCACAAATACGAGCTCTTACGACCGGGCAGCTACAAAGCCTCAGTACCGATCAATATGCAAGCTTAACTACTGCAGAGATAAGTAATTTCAGTGCAACCCAAGTAGCAAACTTAACTACAGATGGCATAGCGGCATTCAGCTCGTTGCAAATTCAGGCAATTTCACCTTCTGCAATTCCTTCTCTGAGCTTGAGTGCTCTTAGCACCGACCAAATAAGCGTTCTTTCTACTAAACAAGTTAGTGCGCTAAGCTCAACGCAAATAAATGGCTTGAGCGCGACATCATTAAGCGCTTTTAGTGGTGCTGCGATTGGTGCTATCGCATCTTCAACAGTGAGCGCAATAACATCCGATCAAATTAACGCTCTTTCAACATCGCAGGTAGCAGCTTTAACCAGCTCCCAAGTACAAGCCCTGACTACTGCGCAAATCAATGCAATGTCAGTTGATCAAATTGCGAGCATCTCAGCATCTGGCGTTGGTGCGTTAACAACGACTCAAATCACGGGTCTTACAGCAGCTATCGACTTGTTAGGGGGACTAAGTACTGCACAGATTCCCGCACTTAGTGCAGTAAACGTAGCCATATTGACCAACAACCAACTTAATGCACTGAGCACTGCACAAATCAACAGCTTGAATGCTTCGCAAGCTAAGGCTTTGACAGGAAGCCAACTAACGGGTCTCACTACTGAAAATTTAATAGCCCTTAGCTCTAATGCAATTGCTAACTTGAGCACATCAGCCATTAGTACTGTTACTTCAACACAGCTTCAAAATTTAACTACCGCCCAGTTACAAAACATAACAACTACCGCATTAAGAGCTTTAACTACAACCCAGCTTAATGCACTGTCCACGACTCAAACATCAGCGCTGAGTTCGACACAGATATCTGCCTTAACAACCGAACAAGTCTTTAAGCTCACAACAGTTACTACTGCCGCTTTAAGTACAAGCCAAATACAAGCACTTAGCTCTGCCCAAGTCGCGGCCATGACCAGTGAACAAATCAATAATTTGACATCAGCACAAGTGCAGTCTCTGAGTACGGCTGGAATTGCTTCCATTTCTAATGCCAATATTGCTCTGCTTACTCCCGCTGCAATTTCGTATCTGTCAACTTCGCAAACTCAAGCTCTTTCATCCTCACAGTTTGCAAACCTGACAACAGCTGACATAGCTGCTCTTACTAGCACGCAGTATTCAGCGTTGTCCACAAAGCAAATTATGGGCTTAGATGCCACCCGCGTTTTGGCATTATTTGGCGGAGCGTCCGCCGTATCTACCAAGATCAGTTCACTGCCGCCAAATGCTTTAACTAAATTAACTACAACCAATACTGCAACTCTTACTAGCGCCCAACTAGGCGCATTAACCTCTGCTCAAATTCCTGGTCTTAGTGCAAGTGTAATTGGCAGTCTCTCAACAGACTCTGTTACGGGCCAAATAAAGGGCCTTACATCGACACAAATACCGGCTCTAACTCAAGCTCAAGCTAAGGCGCTTAGCGCAACTCAACTTGCAACGCTGACAGCAACACAAACTGGCGCTCTTTCAACCTATGCGATAGCTGCACTGGCCACCTCTGCAGTTCCTAGCTTGCAAATTGCATCACTGACATCTACGCAAGTCAAATCTCTCAAAGCGGATCAAGTCAAATTGTTCACAGCAAGTAGCCAGATTCCGGCTCTTATTGCCTCATCACAAATTTCTCAGCTGTCAGCAGATGCTATAAAAGCGCTGTCGAACATACAAATTGCAGCGTTAACTAGTACTCAGGTTGCTGCATTGACAGCGACCCAGACTGCCGCCTTGTCAGCGACTCAACTTAACGCAATGGATTTCACTCGTCTAGTGAAAATTAATCCATCCAATTTACGCTCTGTATCGCTAGCAGGAATGACTGACGCCAAGTTACAAGCCTTATTTGATACAACTCGGGCAGCAAATAAAACCTTGTCCTTAGACCAATGGAATATGCTGGGTAGTAGCAAGAGGGCTACGCTTAGAGGCTTAGTATCAAGCAGTAAATTTACAGTTCCTACTTGATATTTTCAGCATAGCAAAAACTTCTAAGTATCCTTACTAACCTTAATAGAAGGAAACTTAGAAGAAAAGTCCCTGGCCTTAGCAGCAATCTTCACAGCCACCTGCCTAGCCATAGCTTTATAAATTGCCGCCACATCACCATCAGGGTCAGCCACCACAGTAGGCTTGCCACTATCCGCTTGCAATCGAATTTGCATATTCAATGGCAAAGCACCTAAGTAATCCATGCCATAAGTTGCGGCCATTTTCTTGCCGCCATCGGCTCCAAAAATATGTTCTATATGACCACATTGCGTACACACATGCACCGCCATGTTCTCCACCAATCCCAAAATCGGCACGCCAACTTTCTCAAACATCTTGATGCCTTTTTTCGCGTCTAGCAGTGCGATATCTTGTGGTGTAGTCACGATCACCGCACCTGTCATGGGCACACGCTGGCTCAAGGTGAGTTGTATATCGCCTGTGCCAGGTGGCATATCGACGATCAAATAATCTAGTTCACGCCAATTGGTTTGGCGCAACAACTGCTCTAGCGCTTGTGTGGCCATGGGGCCACGCCAAATCATGGCTTCGTCTTGGTCCACCAAAAAACCAATCGACATGACTTGCACGCCGTAGTTTTCTAGTGGGTCCATTGTTTTACCGTCTGCGCTCTCAGGCCGACCTTCGATACCCATCATCATCGGCTGGCTAGGTCCGTAGATATCTGCATCGAGCAAACCTACGCTGGCACCTTCGGCGGCCAAGGCCAAGGCCAAATTAACCGCAGTAGTGCTTTTGCCAACGCCACCTTTACCAGACGCTACTGCGATGATGTTCTTAACTTGTGGCAACAACTGCACGCCGCGTTGCGCTGCGTGGGCAGCAATGACTGTACTAATATTGACCGATACGTTTGACACCCCCGCAACCGTCTTGGCTGCCGCGATCAATTCTTTACGCAAAGTTGGTATTTGACTTTTAGCGGGATAGCCGAGTACCACATCGAAAGACACGTCGTTGTCTTTGATTTGCAGATTTTTCAGAGACTTGGTACTGACAAAATCTTTGCCCGTATTCGGGTCGATCACGGTTTGTAAGGCGGCTTGTAGCGCCTGCTCGGTCAGTGCCATGGGGGAGTAGCTTTCTAGGTAATATTGGCGCGACAAACTGTGGCGCGGGAGTGATTTTGTCATGCACGGGGCAGGAACTAAAATTGACCCTTTCGCCCCAACGGTCCTTGCACCATGTCATTGCGTCAGATCTTCGTCACCACCGCCCTGCCCTATGCCAACGGCAACTTCCATATTGGGCACATCATGGAATACATACAAGCCGATATTTGGGTGCGGTTTCAACGTATGCAGGGGCACGCCGTCAATTTTGTTGGCGCTGACGACACGCATGGCGCGCCCATCATGATCGCCGCCGAGAAGGCGGGTATCACGCCGCAACAGTTTGTTGCCAATATCGCTGCAGGTCGCAAACAGTATTTAGATGGCTTTCACATCAGCTTTGACAACTGGCACAGTACCGATGCTATTGAGAACCACGAACTCGCGAAACAAATCTACAAAGACTTGCGCGATATTCCTGATGCACAGGGAGGCTCACTGATTGAGCGCAAAACCATTGAGCAGTTCTTTGATCCAGAAAAGAATATGTTCTTACCGGACCGTTTTATCAAAGGCGAGTGCCCCAAATGCCACGCCAAAGACCAATACGGAGACAACTGCGAAGTGTGCGGCGCCGTCTACGCGCCAACTGATTTGATCAATCCGTTTTCTGCTTTGTCTGGCGCCAAGCCTGAACTCAAAAGTTCAGAGCATTTCTTCTTCAAATTGTCTGACCCACGTTGTGTGGAGTTTTTACAGAACTGGACGCAAGGCTTAGATGAACAAGGCAAGCCTCGCTTGCAACCCGAGGTTTCTAACAAAGTTAAAGAATGGTTTAGCGTTCGCACCAACCCTGATGGCACGACCAACGAGGGTTTGGGTGACTGGGATATTTCTCGCGACGCGCCTTACTTTGGTATTGAGATTCCTGATGCACCTGGCAAATACTTTTATGTTTGGTTAGATGCGCCTGTTGGTTACTTGGCATCGCTAAAAAACTTGCTGGATAAGCGTCGTGCTGCAGATAGCTCAAGTTCTACCTACGAAGCCTACATGGCTGACCCAACTCTTGAGCAATACCACTTCATTGGCAAAGACATCGTGACTTTTCACACTTTGTTTTGGCCTGCGATGCTGCATTTCAGCGGACGCAAGGCGCCTAACAATGTATTTGTGCACGGATTCTTAACCATCAACAACGGCGAGAAGATGAGTAAGAGCCGTGGCACTGGGCTTGACCCGCTCAAGTATCTTGGTCTCAGCATGAACCCAGAGTGGCTGCGCTACTACTTGGCCGCCAAACTCAATGGGCGCAATGAAGACGTGGACTTCAACGCAGAAGACTTTATGGCGCGGGTCAATGCAGATTTAGTCGGTAAGTTCATCAACATTGCTAGTCGCTCTGCTGGGTTTATTGCCAAACGCTTTGAAGGTAAGTTGGGGGTTGTGTCTGCGGATAGCAATGCTTTGTTGTCCCACTTGCGCGAAGCACTCGCACCAATTTCACATCACTTCGAGTCACGCGACTTTGCGCGAGCGGTGCGCGAGACCATGGCATTGGCTGATCGCG
>Ga0209084_1004171_pt1 | contig 10247 bp, 16 predicted proteins | sample C_130820_MF_Meta_FD_187309 | JGI IMG/M metagenome (GOLD analysis project Ga0209084, IMG submission 187309) | Freshwater microbial communities from Lake Croche, Canada to study carbon cycling - C_130820_MF_MetaG (SPAdes) (version 2) | ecosystem: Environmental > Aquatic > Freshwater > Lake... | reverse complement strand
CTTGCCCTTGTTATCCGACAAGGCAATCCAAAAGATCCATTTACAATGAATTTGCTAAAGATTGCCGAACAGGAAGTCAATGTTGAATTAGAAAAAAAGACCAAGAAAAAGGTTTAATCTAACAACGCAGGGGAAACGGTTTATCCTATGAAATCCATTGTTGTCATTTCAGATTTACAAAGTCCTTACCATGATGTTGCAGCTACCAAGGCAGTTGCCAAATTCATCAAGTATTACCGCCCAAGCAGCGTGGTATCAGTCGGAGATGAAATTGATCTCCCACAGATTTCGCGTTGGGAGGAAGGCGGCGAAGGCGAATGGCAGCGAGATTTAGGCAAACATCGCGACATTACCGTTGACCTACTTGCCGAATTACAGGTTGACCATATTGTCCGAAGCAATCACTCTGATCGACTTTACAACAAGATCAAGTCCAAGGCTCCAGGCTTTCTCGGATTGCCAGAGCTTGAGATTGAGAAGTTTCTCAAACTAGACAGCCTTGGCATCACCTATCACCATGAGCCTTATGAACTGGCTCCTAACTGGTTGCTGATGCATGGAGACGAAGGCAATGTCCAGCCAACCGCCGGTGCTACCGCGTTGGGCTTAGCAAAACGCTCAGGCATGAGCGTTGTTTGCGGCCACACGCATCGCATGGGCTTGACTCACCACACTCAAGGTTGGACTGGCAAGACAAAAACCATTTGGGGAATGGAAGTCGGAAATCTCATGGATTACAAATTTGCTCGCTATATTAAGGCAGGGTTATTTACCTGGAACAAAGGCTTTGGCTTGCTTCATGTTGACGGAACAACCGTCATGCCTCAGTTAGTTCCAATTGTCAATAACTCATTTACCGTTGATGGCAAAGTTTGGAAGTGGTAGCAAGATGGACAGGGATGAAATACTTAAAGAGGCAATTCGCCTGACAATGGGTGATCGCAATGATCAAAATGGAGATCCATTTGAGAATCATTTGCGAATCGCAAAGATTTGGTCAGTTGTCCTTCACCAAGAGATTGAGCCGTATCAGGTCGCTCTTTGCATGGCAGGTTTGAAACTTGCTAGATTGGCTTACAACCCACTTGATGATTCCTTCATTGATGGGGCTGCTTATTTAGCAATTGCAGGGGAAATCGTTAACAAAGGGGAAAACATTGAGAAATCTAGTTGTTCTTGTTCCAAGCCGTAATCGGCCACAAAACATCGCCGAGCTGATCAAGTCATTTGACGAAACGGAAACCGAGTCGGACTTGATTGTCATAGTCGATGACGATGAACCGCAGATGGATGCCTACTTAGCCCTTGGTTGCGATGTCATGGTTGTTGAAAAGAATGGCAAAGGCATGGCCAAGCCACTGAACTTTGCCGCCCGACATTTTGCTCATAAATACCGCCATTTTGCATTCCTTGGCGATGATCACAGACCGCGCACAAAGAATTGGGATCTCCATTTCATCAACGCTTTAGATGAATTAGGCACTGGCTTGGTCTATGGCAATGACTTGTTTCAAGGCGAGGCGTTGCCGACTGCCGTTGCTATGAGTGGCGATATTGTCAATGCCCTTGGCGGCATGGTTCCGCAAGGAATGATCCACTTGTATCTGGACAATTTCTGGATGAAACTTGGCAAGGACTTGGGAACCTTTAGTTACCTTTCGGAAGTAGTCATTGAACATCTCCACCCAATTGTCGGCAAAGCGCAATGGGATCAAGGATATGCCGATGTTAATGCCGAGGAAGTTTATTCAGCTGACAAAAAGGCATTTGACGAATACATCGCCAGCGATGCTTATCGATCACTTGTCGAGAAGCTACTGGCATGAAAGTCTTAATCACCGGCAACGCTGGTTTCGTAGGCCGACATTTTGAAAAACGATTCAAGGCACTTGGTTGGCAAGTTGTTGGCATTGACATTGCTAATTCCTTGCCTATGGATGCTCGCGATTTCTTTCGCAAGGACAACACCTACTTTGACAAGGTGATCCATTTGGCAGCTGTTGTCGGTGGTCGCAAGTTGATCGAAGGCGAGCCACTATCGCTGGCAGTTGATCTTTCAATTGATGCCGAGATGTTCTCATGGGCAATGCGTACCCAACCAGGTTGCATCACTTACTTCTCATCATCTGCCGCTTATCCGATTGAACTTCAAGCCAATGATTTTGGCGCTTACAATCTCAAAGAGTCCGATATAAATCTTGACTCAATTGCTACCCCTGACATGACCTATGGCTGGGCAAAGTTGACTGGCGAAATGTTGGCAACTCATGCAAGGCGAGCAGGATTGACTGTCCATGTTTATCGCCCATTTTCAGGCTATGGCACTGATCAGGCTTTGGATTACCCATTCCCTAGCTTCATCAAACGAGGCTTAGATAAGGCTGACCCATTTGAGATTTGGGGCAATGGCGAGCAGGTGCGCGACTTCATCCACATCGCAGATGTTGTTGAAGGCGCTGAGGCTGGCTGCCTTGCTGGTATCGAAACCGCCAACCTTTGCACAGGAATTCCCACCTCATTCAACGACTTAGCCGAGATCGTGGCAAGTTTTGCTGGCTACCAGCCAACGATCAAGCACCTGCCCTCAGAGCCCACAGGAGTCCATTACAGGGTAGGAAACCCGACCCTAATGGAAACCTTCTACACTCCAAAGATCAGCCTCTACGAAGGCATTCAACGCGCTTTTGCTGGCTTGAGCTGAAACTCGCCTTAGCTCGCCAGCAAAATAGAAAAGACCCCTACTGCTTCGGCGGTGGGGGTCTTTTCGCTATTGTGGGGCAAATCACGACACGCAGATAGCAGCTGAAATGCTTCTTGACTTGACTTGTCGGTGCTATCGTTAACCCTAAGAGAAGGAACAAGGATCCTTCACCAAGGCGAGAGGCAAGACAATGGCAATAACACTTGATGTTTCAAAACAAGATTTATCTTTTCTTTACACAATCAGCATGAAATGGGATGCAGAATTTGCAACTCAAAGTGATCGTTTTGAATCGGTTCTAGGTCATGCAGTTGATTTCAGATTAACAAATGCGTATTGGTTGCCTGACTGGACTACCGCAATGATTTATCGTTCTTACTTGACATCAATCAATCAAGAATTTCAAATTCTTATTGACAACGCAGATTCAATGGATCCTTATATCGTGCTTTGCGATTTGGAGTTCTAATGAACATTCTCATTGGCGTTGCAATGGTTGTTGGCGTTCTAGTCTCAATCCTTTGGCTAGATAGCGAACTCAATAAGAATGACGATTTTCAAGAAGTTAAAGATTGGCACAATTTTCAAACCAAAATGGGGAGAAAATAGAGATGGGATTTAATATGGAACCAACAACATTTGCTTGGCTTCTCGCAGCTGGAAGCGTTGCAATTTTCAGTTATTTAATTGGCGGTTTTGTTTATTGGAACCAAGGTCAAGACGAGATTAAGCAACTTAAAGCTGATTTGAAAGTTGCTTATTTAGAAGCCGAGCATTTGCGATCAGTTATATCTTGCGATTGCCGATCCAATCGCAATCCTTCTGCTGGTAAGTAATGAGTAAAGCCAAGCAAAAGGGAACCGCGGCCGAGTCGGCGCTCGTCAAATTTCTGTTGGGGCAGGGTTTTCCTGGAGCAGAAAGACGGGCGCTGACTGGTTCGAATGATCAAGGTGACATCACTGGCATTCCAGCACTTTGCATGGAAGTCAAGAATCATGCCACCTATAAGATCCCTGCTTGGTTGAAGGAAACTGAGATTGAACGCAAGAATGCCAAAGCTGATTTCGGCATCCTAGTTGTCAAACCTAATGGCGTGGGCATGACCCCTGACAAAGTTGGTCAATGGTGGGGCATTATGCCAATGGCAATGATGATGGATCTGCTTCGCGATGCCGGATACGGAGATCCACGATGACACTGCTGGCGCTTATGACCGCGCCTTCATTTCCAGAGGCAAAGTGCGTGGACAAAGACAACCTAGACTTTTTCTTTCCTGATTCTCAGGTAGAATTGACTCAGCGCCTTCCGCGCTTATTAGAACTTTGCAACAGTTGCATTCACATAACTGCTTGCCGGACATTTGCCATCGAAAATCAAGAGACAGAAGGTTTCTGGGGTGGAACAACTCCAGAGCAAAGAAAACCACTTATGAAACCAAAGGAGGTTGGAACTAAGAGGTTCAGGGAGATTCAGGAATACCTATCGAGAGGCTTGACCAAAGAGGAAATCGCTATGAAGTTGAGAGTGCAAGTTGCCTCAATTGATCGCAATTTGGAAAGAGCCAAAAGGAAAGGATTTACTCAATGAGTCGTGAAGTTTCATTGTCATTGATTAGTGTTGCTCTTTTGGCACTAATTTTCAGCATCACAAACGGATTCTCACCAAAAGTCGAGAAGCCAGCAATAAGGGTTGAGATAGTTAAAAGTCAGCCTGTCCTAACAGATAAGCAAAAGGTCACTAAGTTCGTCAATGAGCTAATGATCAAACGCCAAGCCAATTGTTTGCTATGGGTCTTTGAAAAAGAGAGTCATATCAATTCCAAATCAGCCAACAGCAGATCATCTGCCAAAGGCGTTGGGCAGTTGCTTGAGTCAACCTATCGCACGATTGGATTGAAGCACTCAGCTGATCCACTCGCCCAGGTAGTCGCATCGATTGCCTATATCTCTCGCCATTACGGTTCTGACGGTGCTTGCGCCGCCAAAGCCTTTTGGCAAAAGCACTCTTACTACTAGGAAAGGAAACAGGGGAAATGTCAACACAAATTAACACTTCAATGGTGGACTTAGATCCAACAGCATCGGCCTTCTTATCTGCCTATATTGAAGCCAAAATCAAAATGAAGGAATGGCAAGAAAAGGCAGACATTGCTGCCGAGCAGGTCAAGGCAGCTCTAGGGGATGCCGAGATTGGCTTGGTCAATGGTCGAGAGTCGGTTCGCTGGACAACAGTTGAAACCACTCGCATTGATGCCAAGAAGTGTCGCGAACTATTGCCGGCAGACATCGTTGCAAGAATTGAATCGGTATCAGTAAGCCGCCGATTCTCAATCATTGATGAGGAATAATGTTCACAGCGCCAGGGGATGAAGCAAGTCATCTTGCTGAACGCATCAAGAATGTTGTCAACCATCGCTCAACCAATGCGCCACGCTCACAGCAAAAGCGCATTGGTTTGAGTGAGGTTGGCGAAATGTGCGTGAGAAAAACTTCTTACAAATTACTTGATTGGAAAAAGACCAATCCATCCACCGATCCTTGGGCGAGTATCAGTGGCACTGCAATCCACGCTTGGTTGGCCGATGCCTTTAATGATGCCTATGACGGGGAGGAGAACAAACTCTATCTAGTCGAGCATCCTGTCCGAGTTACCGCAGAACTTGCCGGCACAGCTGATCTCTTTGACATTGAAAACAAGATGGTCATTGATCACAAATGCGTTGGCGCAACTGCCATGAAATCTCGCAAGCAGGGTGGCATGACTCATCAACAACGGGTGCAAATCAACCTTTACGCGCTTGGAATTGAACGGGAGTTTGGCGTTGGCTCAGTCGAGAAGGTGGCGCTGGCCTTCTATCCGCTAGGCGGCAGACTTGATGGACTCTACACAATTGTTGAAAATTTCAATCGCAAACTGGCTCTTGATTCAATTCAACGCCTAGAGGACACTCAAGTCTTACTTTGGCAATTGGATCCAGAAGCTAATCCTAACCATTGGAAATTGATTCCAAGTGCGCCAAATCAAACTTGCAGTTATTGCCCTTGGTATTTGCCATCTAGCAAGGACATCTCAATTGGTTGTCCTGGACAGGAGAATGCAGCGTGAGTCCAGTTTATGAATTTAGATGCCCACGCTGTTCAGCAACGATTGAGCAAACACGCGCCATTGATGAGGACACGCCATTGCCAGTGTGCGGAGATTGCTGTCAGTCAATGGAGCGAGTATGGTCAGCAACCCCGATCCACTTCAAAGGTTCGGGCTTCTACAAGACAGATTCGGGGCGATGATGGCTTTCAAATGGGAAACAGAATGTTATCTATGCAAAGCCATAAAGCCAATTCAGAACATCATTGGGAAAGAACCTTATTGCGATGAATGCTACGGAAAAGTTGTAAAGAAAAAATAAATTTCTCATCAACCGATGAGGATGCTTCACCCCTAACACCAACAGAAAGCGAATGAGATGACAAATCCATTTACAGCGCCGGCAACAGCTGGCGAATCAGTTAAACCAGCAGATTTGCAAGGCCATCTGCTAATCATCAAGCCAGTTGAATACAAGACTGGCATTCAAACATCACTAGGCGAGGCAGAGGCAATCGAGGTCAACCTTGTTGATCTTGACACCAACACCGAACACAACTCAGTTCTATTTTTCAACATCGCACTTCGATCAGCACTAAAGCCAATTATCGGCAAGTCATGTTTAGCTCGCATCGGACAAGGCGTTGCCAAGCCAGGCAAATCCGCACCTTGGATCTTGGTCAATGCCACCGACTCTCAGGCCGACATTGACAAGGCAACCGCCTATCTCGCTGGCTCAGTTGTACCGCCAGCAGCGGCAGTGCCTAATGCTGGAGCGCCTGGCAGTGGCGCACTCTCGCCAGAGCAGTTGGCGCTTCTAGCAAAGCTAGGGGCAACGCCAGCGCCGTTCTAAGCGCATAACGATTTGCCGATGTTCGAGTGAGGTGACAGGGAATTCACCTTTGACGATACCCATCATCGGCAAAACCATTGGCAGGTTTGCATTGACGGGGAAGGCAATCTCGGTTCGATTCCGAGCAATGGACAAGGCTAGGCAAAATTATTAGGGGGAATGAATGTCTGAAATTCCAAAAGCAATGCACACTTGTTATTGCGGTTATTCACTTGCATCGGCTTACAAATTTTTAACTCAAGAGGAATTGAGTCGAATGATGTTGAACCATATTAAAACAATGCATGGGAAAGCCAACTAATGGCAACCATGCGAACACGATTCAAGCGCACAACGCCGTTTCAAAAAGAATGCGGTTTCGTAGCTGACAACGGCTACGGTGAATTTGAGCAGTGCGAAGCCGATGCCGACTTCGGGGTTTATTTTGGCGATGACACTTCAACGAAAATGGTCAGTTGGTGCATCTATCACACGATTTGGATGGAAAGTCTATGGCGAGGGGAACGGCAATGAATCCAGTCCTTCAAGCAGCTCTTGATTTCTACGATGCTGGCATTTCGGTAGTTCCTGTCAATAACAATGGCAGCAAATCACCGATTGGCTCATGGAAGCAATATCAAGTCAGCCGAGCCGAGCCTGAGCAATTAGGCGATTGGTTTGGCACAGGCCACCCTGGCATTGGCATAATCACTGGCGCGGTCAGTGGCAACTTGGAGATGCTCGAACTAGAAGGTCGAGCAATCCACGCTGGCCTATTTGACGAAGCCAAAGAGATCGCCATCAACTCTGGCCTTGAGGAACTCTGGCGATTGTTGACAACAGGATATGCCGAGATGACACCATCAGGGGGCTTGCATTTCCTCTACCGAATCGCCGATGAGCCAGTGCCAGGAAGCGCCAAGATTGCTCGCCGACCAGGAGAGAATGACACAGTTGAGGTGCTGGTTGAGACCAGAGGCGAAGGCGGTTTCGTAGTCACAGCACCCTCAAATGGCGAGGTTCACCGTAGCCACCAACCTTGGGTGCTATTGGCAGGATCGCCAAACACAATTCCAATGTTCTCAATGGAGGAGCGCGAGGCGTTGCACTCGATTTTCAAGGCGCTTGATTCCATGCCGGTCAAGGAGTCAATAGCAACCGCGCTACTACCAAAGTCAGAATCAACAGGAGAGAAGCCAGGCGATGATTTCAACGCAAAAGCAAAATGGAGCGACATCCTCATTGGATGGAAACAAATCTACACTTCAGGCGGTGTCACTTATTGGTGCAGACCTGGCAAAGATACTGGCATTTCAGCTACCACAGGTCGCAACGATGGAGATAATCTCTTTGTATTTACAACATCAACAACATTCGAAGCGGAGAAGCCTTACTCCAAGTTCGCAGCATTCGCGCACCTCAATCACAGTGGGGATTTCTCAAGTGCGGCAAAAGCACTCAGGGCTTTAGGTTACGGCGCACAGAATTCCTTACCTAGTCTGACCCAACTGCAAGAGTTAGCCAAGCCGACTCTGACTGTTGTGCCTGATATTGACTCAGATCATGTCGAGCAGGTGCGAGAACGCTCCAGTTGGTATCCAAAGCCACTAGACCTTGATGGTGAGATTGAACAGCCCGAACCTGAATTCTTGGCTCGCAATGACGGTCATCGCCTGTTCTATCGAGGCAAGATCAACGCACTTCTTGGTGAGTCGGAGTCGGGAAAGACTTGGGTTGCGCTACTAGCTGTTAAACAGGCACTTGAAATCCAGCAAAAGGTGATCTACCTAGATTTTGAGGATTCGGGCAAAGGTATTCTGAGCCGACTTCGCTCACTTGGCCTTGAGAATCGTCATTTTGCAAATTTCACCTACGCCAATCCCGATCAGAACTTGACCTTGAATGAGCGAATGGATTTGGTTGATGCGCTGACCGAGATCGTGCCTGAGTTGATCATTCTTGACGGTGTCAATGCCGCCATGACTTTGCTGGCCTTAGATTTGACCAGCAATCGCGATGCCACCTTTTTCAGCCAGCAGCTCTTAAAGCCGTTGGCGTTGTCAGGCGCGTGTGTCATAACCATTGATCATGTTCCCAAGTCAAAGGACAATCGCGGCAACTATGCCATCGGCGCTCAGGCAAAACGGGCAGACATCAACGGATGTGCGATTGCCGTTGAAGTGACACTGCCATTTGGCAAGGGCATGAATGGCGAGTTGAATCTGAAGGTGACAAAAGACCGCCCTGGCGCTGTCAGAGAACACTCTAAAGAGGCAAAGTTTGCCGGCACAGTGGAGTTGCGGTCAACGGCTGAAGGAATGGTCACAATGACAATCATCAGCCCTCAAATGGTCGCTAGAGATCGTACAAGGCCAACGCATTTGATGGAGCAGGTCAGCAAGACATTGGAAGCCTCAACGATGCCGTTGTCTAAGAATGCAGTCATCAAGGAAGTTCAAGGTCGGCGTGAATGGGTTTTGATTGCCATTCAGATTCTAATTGACGAAAAATTCGTTGCCATTGAGAATGGCTCTCGCAATGCCTTAAACCTGAAATTGCTTCGTCAATATCGAGAAGCTGACGATTCTAAGGGCAGCATTGGGTCATTTGATTGGCAAGAGGCAGATAATGCTTGACCAGTTCCGACTAGTTCCCACTAGTTCCCGACCAGTTCCCAAAAAAGTGCCAACGACTAGTTCCCAGTTCCCCCTCTCTAAGAGGGGAACTGGAACTGGTGGCGGTTTGAGCGTGAAAGCATGACTGAATCATTCATTTCCACTCGACCAGTTCCCGACCTTTGCGACAGGTGTCAGGGCTGGATTTTGGAATGTTATGTCAATGGCTTCCTGACAAGAATTGAGCCGAATCCACTCAACTTTGCCGAGGAGTTGATTGCTAGGGCAAAGGGCTTGAGGATTTACCAGACTTTCGGAACTTCACAGGTTTGCCTAGTTCGGCGCAAACTTTGGCATATTGAAAAAGCCGATCCAAGGGCTAAAGTTCTGGCAACTCACAGTTGCCAATCTCCGACATACTTTGAACCTTCCCCGTTATTTGAAAAGCCAGCCATCTCTAAGAGCGAAGGAATCCCATTCTAAATGACCGACTCACTCTGCCCTCTTTGCCGCCGAATAGTGACATCGGCTGGATTATGCAATCGCTGTCAAAGCCGACTTCATTCACAGCTTGACGATCTAATGGAATTTTGGATTGGCGCTCACGATGAACTGCTTCCTGGCAAGAGTGGAAATGGCGGCAGATCCAGTGAGCGAACCATTGGCTTGAATGTCGCGGCTCTGTCCTTCATTGCCGGTCACGACATTCTCGGCTTCCTGCATGAGTGGGAGAAGTTGATCCGAGATGAGCGAGAGTTGACAAGGCCAGCGATGATCGCCAAGCCAGCAACACTTCAAGGCGAGATTGCCGATGCCATTAAATTCTCGCAGACTCATTTGGCGTGGTCAGGGTTGCAAGATTGGATTGATGACTTTGCCGATGAGCTTGCGAGCATTCATGCTCAAGGCATGGCTGCTGCTCGCCGATTCGTTGAAAAGACTCGCCGCATTCCATGTCCAGCTGAAACAGGCGAAGGCAGTTGCAGAACCCTACTCAAGATCAACCCCGATGATC
>Ga0209084_1004170_pt1 | contig 10249 bp, 10 predicted proteins | sample C_130820_MF_Meta_FD_187309 | JGI IMG/M metagenome (GOLD analysis project Ga0209084, IMG submission 187309) | Freshwater microbial communities from Lake Croche, Canada to study carbon cycling - C_130820_MF_MetaG (SPAdes) (version 2) | ecosystem: Environmental > Aquatic > Freshwater > Lake... | reverse complement strand
ACATAATAGGTCAACACCTTTATTAGCGTCACCACCACCAATTTGTTTTAAAGCCTCAACCATTTCTGAAGGACTTGAGTGCCCATCTAAATGATGATTTGTAACTCTACCTAATAATTTATAAACGCCTTCACCAGGTTTAATATCGTTAAGAACCTCTGTTTTTGTTTGAATAATACTTTTTATATGCTCTGTATTAGTGAAACTAAAATTTTCATCAAATAAGTGTTTAAACCATTCTGTATTAGCCAACCAAGAGAAAGCTCCCATAGACGCACCAATACCTGCTAACAATAAAGGTAATTTGTTAGACTTTAAGGTTTTCATTCTTTCACTATCTCTCTTTATATCACCTTCACCTTTTTTTGCTTGTAATTTATCTCTAACATCAGAATGTTCATCCTCTTTAATGTCATCAACCTCATCAGTTAAAAGTTCCTCTTTTGAGTCAGAGTCAACTTTTTCTTCTTCAGAATCCATTACTGAATATGCCGCCTTTAAATCAACGTCTAAATATTTTTTAACATATTCAGCTAAATCTTCAATAACAGTATTAGCTGCGTCAATTGGTAGGTAACCTTCTTCTTCAGGATTCTTTTTTGTTGCCTCAACAATAGAATCATAAACTGTAGCAATTTCCATTACAGTTTTTAAAAACTGTTCACCTTTTTCATTGTTAGGAAATTCAGGGTTTTCTTCTTTAATTTTAGAATTTAATATTTTAATAACTTCATTACCTTTTTTATCTAAAATAGACTGAATTTTAGCTGCCGATTCTTGGTCTATTTTACCTCTACCAGTTAGTTTGCCACCAACCTTATAACGGCCTAATTTAGAAAGACCGTATTTTACCTTCTCCCACAAACCTTCATTAATAGAATCAACTTCGGATTTAGAAATTTTATTTTCGGATAATAATTTTTGGCCCTCAAAATATAAGTTAGAACATTCAACAATTTCTTGTACGATTTTTTCTATATCCTTATTTTTAGCTTCGTTTAATTCTTTTTCGGTTAATATCATTTGACAATTAATTTTATTATAAATATCTTTAAATACATAAAAATATATAACCATATGAACGAATTCGAAAAATTTGCAGTAAAAGACCAAGGGATTGGTTCTAATACTTTACACGATTACCAAAATTTAATGTCTCAAGTAACAATACAAGGTAGTATGACACCTTATGTATTGGAAGAAAGAGAGATGAGAGCAACACAGATTGACATCTTTTCACGATTAATGATGGATAGAATTTTATGGATTGCGGGACCAGTTAACGACAGAATGTCTACAATAGTTCAGGCACAGTTATTATTTTTAGACCAACAAAACTCTAACAAAACAATAACCATGCATATTGACTCACCTGGTGGTTCTGTAAAATCAGGGTTAAGTATTGTCGATGTTATGGAATACATTAAAGCACCTATTGCAACCATCAACACAGGTATGGCAGCATCAATGGGTTCTGTATTACTAGGAGCTGGAACTAAAGGTATGAGAAGTTCTTTAAGATTTTCAAAAACAATGTTACATCAATCAAGTGGTGGGGCTATGGGTAATATCCAAGACGCTCGTATCACAATGAAAGAATGGGAAAAAACAAATGAAATTCTTTTTGGTTTATTGGGTGGTTACTGTAATAAAACAGCAGAACAAGTTGCTCAAGACGCAACAAGAGATTTATGGTTATCAGCTGATGAGGCGTTAGCTTATGGGATTATAGATGAAGTATTAATTAAACCAACACAAAAAATAAATAAAAAATAATATGAAAAAAATTTTAACATTAATCGGAGTAGTTTTATTATTAAGTTCTTGTTCTGAAAATTATTCAAACGGCGAAAGAATTGGTGTAATAACACAATTTTCTGAAACAGGTATTGTTTGGAAAAGTTGGGAAGGACATTTAAACGTTACACAAACAGGTATGAACAGTAGTGTACCATTTGATTTCTCAATTGACAACGATAGACCTAATGAAGAAGTAGTTAACACATTAGATTCGGCAGCTCAACACGGATGGAAAGTTAAATTAATTTACCATGAAACAATCGGTAAAAATTGGTTAGGTAATAGAGGTGAAACTAACCACTTTGTTTCTAAAGTAGAAGTGTTAGAGAAAAATTTTGGTAACGCTTTTAACGGAACACAACCAAAAGTCACAGGTAAAGTCATTGACACAATTTATGTTGTAATAGATAGAACTAAATAAGTATAAACCCCTAAATGATTTAGGGGTTTTATTTTGCCTAAACAATATTTATTATTATATTTGTATATGGAAAATAATTTAAATGATGAATTGGATAGACTATTGTCTTTATCACAAGAAGAGTTACAGGAAAATATATTGAAAGACTTTAACAATTATTTAAAATATGTTAACAGACTTCGTATTAAAATTAACTTCTATAAATTTTTAGCCTTATTTATTTTAATTACGGCTATACCTTTAACGGTGTTATCTTATAACACTTTTGTTATTGGTGGTGTATTTTTATCTTTATTTTTTGTGTTAAAAGTTAGAAGTATTCAGTTAGAAATTGATTTAATCTTATTATTTATCGATATGTTTTACATAAACACTGATAAAACTTTTGAATAACAAAAAACCCCCAATTATGGGGGTTTTTATTTAATACCGTTATAAAACTACCAAGCGGTTGGGGAATTCATAAATCCACCTTTATTACCTTCTACATACTCACCAGTTGAATATTTAAATCCACCTAAAGCAGAACCTCCACCTTGTACGTAAGCCTCAATAAATTTATTTTTTTGATCTTCTAGAATAGACGTTAAAGCTTTTTTAACATCACCACCTTCAAAATATTTTTTAGCCCAATCACCAAAAGCTTCTTCTTTTTTAGATTTCCACTTATTAACAATTGTTTGTAAAATATCTTTTTGTTGAGCGTTCCACATTGATTCCGCTTTAGCTTTTAATTCTTCTGGTGACATACCTTCTTCGATAACTTCATTTTCTTTAACAACTTTAGCTTTATTAGAGTGAGTCATTTTAGAATTAGATACGAATTTTTTAGATTCAGGTGCGTGAGAAAGTTTTTTCTTCATCGGAGTAACTGAAGGCATTCCTTCACTTTTATCTACAATTTTACCAGAAATTTTATTTTTCACATGTTTTTTAGCCTCGGAACCTTGAGAAGGAATCATGTTTTTTACAGGAGCTTTTGCTGACGCCGCTTCCATTACGAAGTTTTCAACAACTCTCTCAAGTTGTTCTTTACTTAATTTATATCTTGTTGCCATTTTATATTTAGTGTTTAAAATTTGTTAATTTATTGAATTTTTCCAATTCTTTTTTGAAGTCTTCATTAATGACTTCTTTTTTAGGTTCTTCTACAACAACTTTTGATTCAGTTACCACCTCTTTAGGTTCCACTTTAACGATTCCCGCTTTTTTTAAAGTACTTTCGATAAGTACATCAAGGTCGGCCTTTTTAACTATTTTTGACATAATTTTGTTTTTATTATAAATATGTTAGTATTAGAAAAAGAACCTACTTTGACATAGGTTCTTTTATTTTTATTATTAGATATTATCGAAAGATGCTCCTGTTGGAGTAACATTAAATTCAATAATGATGAATTCTAATGAAGGTACAGGTTTTAAGAAAATCTTACCTCTCATTTCATTTCTATCGATTTCTTCAGGGTCATTAGATAATTGAACTCTAAAGTCAGCTAAACCTCTTTCTTTTCTGATGTTATCCAAGATTGGGTTAACAAGATTCAAGAATTGATTTCTAACGATTTGGTCATTTTGTTCAAATAATAATCTAACACCAACCGCTGTAATCAATTTACGAGCTTGTAATAACAATCTTCTGATATTAAGTCTATCAAGAACAGAGTCTTTAATTTGTAAGTTTTTATTACCCCAAATTACAACACCTACATCTGAGAAAGTTGCTAATGGATTAACACGTCCTTCATAAAGAGTATCTCTATCACCTTCAGTAAGTTTAACACGTGCTTGAATAGCGTTTGTTAAACCTCTATTGTAACCAGCTACTGCGTACCAAGGGAAAGCGATGTTATCTGTTAACGCGATGTTTCTAACAACTTCAAGAGTTGGTGGTAACCAAATGTTAACATTATTTTCTGTATCTCTTTCTTGAATCCATGGCCAATATGTGGCTGTGTAGTTAGAATCGATATCAGCTGCGTCTAATAAACTAATTAAAGCGTCAGGAGTATCAATAGAAACTGAATTGAATCCAAATCCTACTGTTGCATCTGCCGTATCATAACTAACATTTTCAGGTGCCGTTACAATATAAACAGAGTCAGCTCTTTGTTGTTCAATCATGTCAATCGTTTCTTGAACTAAGTAGTTATTACCTAATGAAGAAGAAGGACTCCAATCGATACCAGTTGTTGCGAACACGTTAATGTTAACAGCCTCAGGATTAGCGAAAGTTTTAATACAATTCCAATAAGCGTATAAATCTGAAGTACCGTCTTGTGGACCAAATTGTAAGAATTGACCATTAGCTAAACCTGCTGTAAATCCTGCCTTACCAATTCTGTATCTATCAGTATTTGTTCTAGATAATCTGTAACAATCCCAACCATCATAACCAAAGTAAGGAACTAAAGTGAATTTTCTAGCACTAGTGCTTTCATAATATGTACCCTCAATTCCAACACCATCTCTAAATTGAAATTCACCAACTTCAAAGTTACCTGCTATAGTAGCTCCAGAGTCCATATGGAATCCTTGAGTAGTTGCTGTCCAATAAGTGTCAGAACCAGTTAAACCTTTCCAATTAAATAAATTTTGGTCAATACCAACTGTATCACTAATACCTAAATAAACTTTTCTAATTCTTTCATTAGTTGGGTCATATTTTAATTTGTAATCAATATAAGGTGCTAATGCTGTTGTTGGGGTTGAACCAATTATACCGTCAAAAGTTGGTACAATGTATCCTTCAAAACCAGCTGGGAAAGCATCTATCGGTGCGTTAGGATTTAAAACCAACATGATAAATTTACTGTTTAACGTAAACTCACCATCTGCAGTACCAATTCTTCTACCAACAAAATTGTTTGTTGAAGGGTCCATGTTACACTTAGTAAATGATTCAAGGATTGAAGGTTTAGAATCTACATCACCAAATTGTCTAACTACAACATCAAATTCTTTTCCATCAGGATCGATGTTTTGAATTGAAATTTTAATTTCACTATTTGCTGCCGTTCCATCAGAGATAGAAACAGATTTAAATAATTTAACAACTTTATTACCACGAAGTTCAGATACAACCCAAGGAGTTTCGGGTGTTTGATATTGTTGTTTGTAGTTATTAAAACTATGTACATACAATAAATCAGCGTCAAGACCAATAATGTATTTATTATCAATCATATGTTTTAACATTGTTGGATAATTTTGTTCAACAAAAATTCTTGAACCTCTATCGTGACAATCAACACCAAGTACACCTGGTATATAATTTCTACTTGTTGAATCTAATGACACATCATAAACTGAAGTGGCAGATAAACCGATACAATAAGCTGTTAATGAAAACTGTGCTAAAGGATTATCTAAAGCTGGAGTCATATTAACTGTAACACCATTAATTGATTGGTCAGTTGCGAAAGTAAATTGGTCACTTGAATAAGTACCTCTTGATCTTAATACAGCTAATACACGTTTGTCATATTCAGTATAAGTTGTTGCTGAATAAGTTGTAACAGTACCAGAAGTAGTACCTGTTAAACCAGCACCACTAACATGAGTTATTGTTGCTGATACACCTGAAAATGCTGAACCTACAGTTCTATCAAATATAATTCCTTCAGGATAAACAGTTGTAACACCTGGAATACTAGCAGTTGTTAACGTTGGTCCATTAGGGAAGAAACCTGAATCATATAGGTATTGTGCGTCACCACCTCCACCAACTTGGTTAATATTATAATAATTCGTACCACCACTAAAATCAGCAGTAAAGGTTGTTGTCGTACCTGTTACAATTGTTGTAGGGTCATAGTTTGCTCTTGATAAGATTGCCCAAGCGTCACCTGCTTTATAACCAGTTAAACCTAAAACTCTTGAAACGAATAATTGATTTGATTGGGTTAGGTAACTTTTAGCAATATAAGAAAGTTCATATTTTGGTTTGTTGTTACTGAATTTTTCAGGGTTTAAACCACCAAAAATCGTTAAATACTCATCATAATTCGTGATGAATATTGGTTCGAATGCGGGTCCTTTTACTGTTTCACCAGCTAAACCTAATGTTGTCACACCAACTTGTTGTGACACAAAAGTTAAGTCTTTTTCAGATGTGAACACACCTGGTGACATAAATATTTTTTGTGAAGCCATTTACTTTATTTTTTTTGTTTTAAGTTATTTTAATATAAATATTGTCACTTTTTTCAAAAGTTTTTATAAAGTAAATAATAAATGAAGATTAGTATGACAAGTGTATTACTTTTATATGATTAGTGTAATATTTATGTATTACTAACTAATGAAAAGAGACAAAAACATCAAGATAACAACCATGACACACACTATGTTAAAAACCTACTGTGAAGAGAATGGACTTAAAATGTTTTCTTTTGTGGAAAAGTTAATCCGTGAAAGATGTAAAGAAAAACCTAATGTTATAAAACCTAAAAAGGATTTATATGATGAGGGTTAACTATAAGGTATTATTTATTTGGTCTTTATTTGGATTCAATACTATTAATGCTTCTACAATAACTACTGCATCCTGTAAACTATATGCTCCTTTTGTAAAACCTTGATTTAAGGCTTGTTCAATTACTTTTGTTGCTTCTTCTGGTGTCATAATTTTTTTATATAAATTAAATTTTTTAAAAGTCAATATCTATTAAGCTAACAATATTTTTATTGCCACCCCATTAATAATTACATTCCATACTTTAGAAGATGTATTTATTTCAGAAACTACCGATCCGGCATTTACTGATGAACTACCCACAACAAATTGGTTACTTGCTGTTGCTGTAGCGTACTTACCTAAAATTATAGAACCATTAAAATTACCACTACTTGTATTAACACCAATTCCAATATTATCGGATCCCTTGTTAGTTATCAATGAAGAAAGCCCTATTGCGATATTATTATCACAATTAGTCGCATATGCTAAAGAATTACAACCTATAGCTGTGTTACTTGAACCTGTAGTAATTGTCGATAAAGCATTAAAACCAAAAGCGGAATTTTGATCTCCCGAAATATTGGACACTCCAGCATTACCACCTACGGCCGTATTGTTTGCACCAGTAGTATTAGCGTTAAGAGCATAACTCCCTATTGCGGTATTAATGTCACCAGTAGTATTAGCATAAAGAGCACTGACACCTAACGCAGTAAGAGCACCACCTGTCAGATTATTTCTTAATGCTGTATGCCCGATAGCTGTATTATTAGCACCTGTAGTGTTTAGGTTCAATGATTGATAACCAATAGCTACCATACTACTACCACTAGTTGTATATAACGCACCTGAACCTACCGCAACGTTATACCCCCCTGTTGTATTTGAAAATAATGCATTATACCCAATAGCTGTATTTTCAGATCCTGTGTTTGCCTGTAATGACGCGTTACCAACACCAGTATTATTACTTGATGTGGTATTATTTTTTAATACCCCATACCCAATAGCGGTATTATAATTACCTGATGTATTAACCCTTAAAGCTAACTCACCAAACGATGTATTATAACTTTGATTATTGTGTCCGTTATTCCATACAGTTTTATCTGTATCGTTTAGTTCTAAAAATGTTGGTATTACCCCACTAATACTTGAACCCGGAATCCATGTAGCATTACCTAATGAATCTGAACTTAGTACATACCCATTCGTCGCCCCAGATGTTATTTGTAGGTTAACGGTTTTTGTTTTACCACTAACTTCTAACTTCTCAGAAGGAGATGATGTTCCAATACCAACATTACCATCATTTCTAACAACAAAATTATCAGTTCCACCACTATTTTGAACTTTTAAACCATATGCAGTACTGTTTGAATTATCACCAATAACCCCTATTTTAACATTACTATATGGGGTTGTTGGTGCACCTGTAGGAATTTGAAATAACCAATTTCCATTTGTACTGTCAACATTTGTATAAATATAATTATCGGAATGGCGTCTAAGTTGTAAAGTACCACTGTGTCTTATATTAAAATCTGATGCTGCATGCCACGTTCTTCCAATTTCAGATCCTGCCAATGTAAATTTTAACAGTGAAATACTTTGACCTTGAATATCTACTCCTCCATAATAACCCGCAACAGTTGATGAACCGACAACTAATTGTTGTTCTTGTGAATCACTTTTAATAACAATCTGTCCAGAATCATTATATACTGTTGAAGATGTGCCAGAAACAGGAGTAAGTTTAAAAATGTTGGTCCCTACACCTATAGTTGAACCTTTAATTTCTAACTTTGTTGAAGGCGAAGATGTGCCGATACCAACATTACCACTAATATTTAAATCGTTTGTAACTGTGGAATTTCCCTGAGAAATAAAACCATTCTTTATTATAAATTCATTTGCCATGTTTAAATATTTTCACTATCCAATATTATTTAACTATAAATATATCTGTAATTTTATTTATAGACCGAATCTTCCTTTTAACGTATTATAATTTTGTGATACTTCTGATGAAGTTAAACCTCTATTATATAATAACACATTTGATATATACCCCTTAAAAAATGAATCAGTTTTACAAGTGGAACTTGAAGGGTAATAACCACCATTATTTTGACAACCAATATTAAATGGTGATGTTGTTGCATTCATAATAGGTCCTGTTTTTGGGGATGTGGCTTTTAATTCACCGTTTAAATATAAATTCATATTACTACCGTCATAAGTTAAAACAATATTATTCCAAACATTAGTACTATATGTTGTAGATAAATCGGAATAAGCGTTTATCGTACCTGTAGTAAGTCTAGCGTAAATAGAACCACTTAATAAATAAATTATAAACGGTTGTGACCCTGGAGAATTATAACCTTTAGCCACTGGAGATTCAACCCATGTTGGGTAGGCTGTTTTTTTAAACCAAACAGATAATGTTACTTGACTAGTTAAATTTGTTGTTGTATCACTAATTGGTAGATATAATCCATCCCCACTAAGAGAACCAACACCATTAAAATAAATACTACCGTTATTGTTTGTATCGTATGTTGGTGCTATCATTGTAACAATATCACCAGTACCTCCGTTATAAACTTTATTCTTAAAAGTTAAAGTTGTATTATTTTTTAAATCTACAGCGGATGTTGCCCCACTAATGATTGATTTATTATTAGCCGGATCAAAACAAAAAACTAACCCATTTTGAACTATCTTTGGCGAAAAATTAAAAGACATTTTATATACTTCTTATTATTGTTTTCACAGTCCAAGAATTTGTATTAGCTGATGTTGATAACATAGCCGTACTACCTGATAATGAAACTGAAAAAGTTATCCCACTTGTATCACCAATACTTGTAGTAGTTGTTTCTGTGTAGTTAACACTTGTACCACTCCATATAGACATTATGTTACCACTTCTAGCCCCAACACTACTCATAACAGTATAATCATAAAAAGAACCTGTATAAGCACTTGTAGGTATATAATAAATTGGAGTTACTCCGGCATTTGCCGTTACTTTTGTGGTTGTATTTAAAGATGGGGCTAAATAACTACCCATCAATATTGTATTATCAGAAAATGCCTCTAATATTGGTAATCCAGAAATATCATTTACACTAAATAAAGAACCTGTTAAAGAATCGGTAATACTAAATAATTCACCACTAGAACCTTGTACTTTAAATATTGGTGATGTTGTACCAGAACCAATAACTGTAAGTATATTTGAACCATTACCTGAAAATACTGCTGAAGTACCTGTTATACCTTTAACTGATGTGTTACCTGTAACTGTTAATCCACCGTTAACAGTTAAACCTGTCATCACACTAACATTTACCGTTAAAGGTGATTGTCCTTGGTTTCTATTAATAGTTAAATTGTTATTTGAATAAGTGAATCCAGTAACAAATGTATCGGTATATGCGGATAATGGTGTATACCCTAAGGCTGTGTTTATTGCTGAAGAAGTTAATGTATACCCTGTTGATAATCCGCTAATATTTACAGAACCATTTTGTCTATTAAGCGTAATTGTACCATTTGAA
>Ga0209084_1004167_pt1 | contig 10253 bp, 7 predicted proteins | sample C_130820_MF_Meta_FD_187309 | JGI IMG/M metagenome (GOLD analysis project Ga0209084, IMG submission 187309) | Freshwater microbial communities from Lake Croche, Canada to study carbon cycling - C_130820_MF_MetaG (SPAdes) (version 2) | ecosystem: Environmental > Aquatic > Freshwater > Lake | place... | reverse complement strand
GCGGCCAAGGCCCTGCCCAGCGCGCCCGCCGTGCCCGCCGCACCCGTTTTGGCGGACGCACCCGCGCAACCCGACTTGCCCACTTTGGATGACACACCTTTGCCCACGGCCCCTTTGGCCGCCACACCTGCTCCTGCACCTGCGCCTTTGCCTGCTGTAGCTGCATCGCTTGATGCCAATGTTGCCAACTTCGATGCCAGCAACACGCCTTTGTTCCATGCAGCGCCCCAAGGGCCTATGGATGTGGGCGCAACGCCACTGCGCGTGGTCGCCAAAGACAAGCCTACGGCAGTAGCCCAGCTGCGCTTGCGCAGCCTGCAAGGTGAAGCAGTGATGCCCCTGCTGGCGGACAACTTCCCTTACTCCATCGGACGCCACGCTAATCGGTGCGGATATGCCATCAAAGGCCAACGCGACGCTGCACCTGCCCAGGTGCTGGCGGACAACGAACCCAAAGGCTTCGTCAGCTTCGCCTCGCGCGACCACTTGATGCTGGAAAGCTATAACAGCACCACCCGCGAGTTTTGCGTCACCAACAAGGGCCTCAACGGCACCTTCTTTCGTCGCACGCCCATGCCCAAACGCTTCTTGCTGCCGCTCGAAAAAATGGCCCACGGCGAGTGGCTCAAGCTGGGCGGAACCGATGGCGATGCTATTCTTGATCTGCGCATAGAGCCGGTATGAACCGCCCGCAGTCCCGTTGGATGCAAATGACTTCCGCAGCCGTATCAAGCACCCCCGAGGCTGCCCCCGCGCTGGCCACCGCAACCGACATGCGCATGGCCAGTTGCGGTGGCCAGCAGCTGCCGTGCTGGCAGGTGGCCTGGGCCCAGGTAATAGGCGTGCACCACCCCCGCGTCACCGAAGACAGCGTCGCCCACCACAGCCCGGACGCGCAAACACTGTTCCTGAGCGTCTGCGACGGGGTAGGGGGCGGGGCGCGGGGCGACGTAGCAAGCGCCACCGCCAGCGCCCATGCCGTGGCCTTGCCTGCGGCGTTGGTGGGCGATGCCGCGGGCATCGCCCAGTGGATGGACCACGCCGAAGCCTTGGTGCAAATGCGCCTGCGAGAAGTCAGCCACTCCCCCGGCGCCACCACCTTGACCGCTGCATGGCTTACCCAGCGCCCCCCCCTACCGCCCATACGGGCGGGCCGGGCGGGCAAGGTGGGCGAAGCCGCCCAGCGGTCAATGCGCCAGGGCCATGCGCAAGGCCACATCTTGCGCGTGGGGGACTCGCGCATTTACACCTCCGACGGTGCGCAGGTTCTTCCCCTTACCCAAGACCAAACCTACGAGACCATGGGCCTGCCGTGGGCGGCCCATGGCGCCCAGCCAGACGCTCCTGCCGCCATGATTGGCAGCGGTTGCATGGGCCGGGCCGAGGTGGTGCCGGTGGCGCTGGCGCTCGGCCACACCTTGCTACTGTGCAGCGACGGTCTGCACCGTGGCCTGGACGCCCCCCGCATGGCCGCCATCCTGGTCCAGTCCCCCACGCTTGAAGACGCCGCCCTGCAACTGGTGCAAGCGGCGCGCGCGGCAGGCAGCACCGACGACATCACTGTGCTGCTGGCCCATGCCACAGCGCCCGCGGCAAGTCGCCCGCCAAGCCTGCGCGTGTTCTTGCGGAGCGTCTTTCGCCGCGTTGCCCACTTTTATGAAGGCGGGCGGCGCCTTCGATGATGAAAGCTCTTTCACCAAAAAACTTCGCGCAACCCTCGCGAAATCTTTGTTATCACTTCGATAATCCTTCAAAGCGTGCCCCATGTCCTTCTCCACCCCTTTAAATGAATCCGCAACGGCGTCTGACCAGTCCAGCAGCCGCTGGGCAGAGGTGCTCAACAGCGTGGACAAAACCCGCCCCATAGCGTTGTTTGCGCACCACTACGCAGACACTGGTAGCAACAAAGAGCCCTCGGTCTTGCTAGGCCGCTCATGGGACGTGCAGCTCAAAGTCCCCACGGCCATTTGGGAAAAGCAATACCCCAAGCTCGCCGGCCCCAGCGACCTGAGTTGCTTTAACCAGCATGAAAAAAACATGCTCGGACACTTGATCCGCGTGCCACACTGCGCGCAGTTTGTTGACTTTCGGGACGTGGGCAATTCCTCCTTGTTTGTGGCAGGCAAGGGCCTCCAGGCCTCACCCAGCATTCCCATGCTCCGCACCCTCGACATGGGCACTTCGCTCAAGCAATGGGTCAAGTGGGGCTTTACCCACCACAGCAAACCCTACAAGCACCTTTTTCACTTGCCTGCGCACTATTTGCGCTTTGCGCGCGGCGCTTTGATTGCCCTGAACGAAGTGCACAGCACCGGCATGGTGCAGTGCGACGGCAACCTGGGCAACTGGTGCATAGACACCCACTACAGCCCCCTTAGCGGCACTGACGAGGGCGTTTGCATTGAGCCCCTTTGGGAGCGCGTCAGCATCATTGACGTGGGCTACGCCATTCATCCCAGCTACCCACCCCCCAAAATGCTACCGCTGGGGGCCAATGGCATGGCGCCTCTCATGGTGAAGGCCACGGAAAAGATAGAGGGCCTAGCCCGGAGCGCATTCAACCGCCTGAGCGAGCAAGAGCGCCAGCACGGCCGCTGGCCTAACGCATCAACCGCCATGCAAGACCTTGGCTTTTGGACCCGCCACGCCCCCGACGCAACAGCCCAGTACGGCTTGGTGGACTGGCGGCAAGACTACTGGTGGCTCGGGCAGGTGCTGCAAGAGCTGCGCAAAGACGGCGACAACGCCCTGTGGCATGCCAACGCCGCCATTCGCAGCCTCATAGGCAGCGAGGAATACCCAGCCACTGGCTTGGCCCACGAGTTAATGCTTTGGGGCCAAACCGAGCTGCCTTACGACCAAGAGCCCGAGGCCAGCAACCGCCGCACACTGGCGCAGCAAAAGCGCAAAGAAATTCACCAAAGCCTCCTCCAGCGCTTAGACGCCGCCATGGCCCAGCTCACACCGCAAGACGGCGCCCGCACCATCACCCTGTACCGTGCCCACTATGATCTGCAGTACGCCAATGCAAGCGACATCGAGCGCAAAGCCCTTGCAGAGAACGAGCGCCGGATAGCGCTAAAGCGTGAGGCTGAAGCGCGAAAGGCAAGGGAGCGCGCGGAGAAGATGCGGGCCTGGGCGCGGCGCGCAGTTTGGCTGGCTGGCGCAGGCGCTGGCATAGCCGCACTTGCCTGGTTCTACCCGGGCAACACACAGGCCCCTGTGGACCCCGCATCCGCTACCTTGCACGCACTGGCAAAACACCACGGCGACCAAAAGTACCGGCTCCAACTCAGCCCGGACAAAAGCAGCTATGCCGTGGGCCAGCACATCCGCTTCACCGTGCAAAGCCCGTGCGATGGCTACCTCACCCTGTTTGTCAAAAGCACCGAACCCAGCGTTGCCAATGAGCTGGTGCTAGCCCTGCAAAACCAGCCGGTCAGTGCCCAGGTGCTAACCAACGTTCCTGCGGAAACCCAAGCTGTATGGCCTGTGCGCGGGCCTGCGGGTAGGGCCGAATTGGTGGGCGTAGTCACCGCGCAAAAGGTCAACTGGGCCAACGCGGATGTGGGCGCAGATAGGGCCCCAGGGCCGGGCACTGCCAGTAACCACAGTGCCCAAGTAGTGCGCGTAGATGGTTCTTCCCAAACCACTGCGGGCCTGCACAAACTCTTTGGCTGCCCGCCACGGGCCGAGGCCACGCAAACAGCCAACCCGCAGTGTGCTGCGGCCAAAGCAGCTCTGTCTGACTATGCGGCCTCGGATGTGAAAACTGTTCAAATACGTGAGGAACAAACAACTGCAACACCAAGAAAAGGAGCCACACCATGAAATGGCGCGCCGTCACCCCCTCTGTGCTCATAGTGCTGCTCAGCGCGCTATCGCCACCTGTGCACCCGCAAGCCTGGAGCACCCCTAGCCCCGAAGTGCGGGTGTACCAAGAGGGCGAACTGAGCGTTGACGATATGGTGCGCTTGCTCAGCCCAGCGGCTGGTGGTGCAGGCCAGGACAAGGGTTATCAGCCCAACGGCAAGTGGGTCAACATAGCGCAAGAAGACTTGGACAACTGCTTTCAGCAAGTACAAGCCGATATGCCTAGCGCGGGGGCGAACAAAAACTTCAATGCGCCCTTGCAAGCCACAACGCAACAAATTGACTTGGCCTTGCAGTACGGCGAAGGCCAGCACATCCTGGCCCCAGGGGCGCGCCAAGAAGTGCGCAAGCTAGCTGCTGCTCTCCAAAAAATGGCGCAAGGCAAGCCCGACTTATCCGCCCCCAAGCTGCTGATTGAGGGCCACGCCAATGCAACCGGCTCACCAGCGCTGAATAAAAACATCACCTGCCGCCGGGCGGCCTATGTGCGCGAAGTGCTACGCACCCAGTACAAAATCGACACCCGCTACGTCCAAGCCGTGGGCTATGGCGACACCCGAACGCTGCCCAACCTGGTGCCCACGCACCCGGACAATCGCCGCGTAGTGGTACGCAGCCTCTTACCGTAGCCCTGGCTTTCGCCTCGCTTCATGTATGGGCGCTCGGCAGCCTTTAGTCACGTTCTGTTTTAGCTTTGGCATCCTTACCAGGCCTGCTTACAATTTGCCGGAAGGCGAACCCGACGCGTTCGCAACACCCGTGGAAGGAGTCAAACCAATGGCAAAAACCCGAGCCATGCAGCGCCTGGGATGCTTTAGCAGCACCGCCAAGTCGGTCGAACCCCATCGCATTTGGGGGCCGAAGCGCACCGCACCATGAAGCACTTCTGCCTGTGTTTACTGGCCCTGTGCAGCTTTATGGCCAGCCCGGCCCATGCGGCCCGTAAAGCGCTGCTTTTGGGCAACACCGCCTATACCCAAGTTAAAGCCCTAAGCGGCCCCTTGGATGATGTGAAAGACATGACCGCCGCGCTGCAAGCTTTGGGCTTTGAGCGCAAAAATATCTTAGACAGAACCAACAAAAGCTACCAAGAGACCCACGATATCGCGCGGGAATTTAAGGCACTGATTCAGCCGGGGGACGACGTCCTCATCTACTACAGCGGCCACGCGGTGCAGCTGGGTGGGGGCAACTACTTGCTGCCCATTGACGTACCCAGCCGTGAGCAGATTGACTCAGAGCAAGCCATTACCGACCGCACGGTGCGGCTGCAGCGCTTTTTAAGCGACGCCAGCGAACGCAAGGCCCGCTTCACCCTGCTGATCGTAGACGCCTGCCGCGACAATCCCATTCAAGTCGCCAATGGCAAGACCATTGCCGCGGGCAAAGGCTTGGCACCCGAGAGCCCTAGCAACGGGCAGATGATTGTGTTTGCCGCAGGGGCCAACCAAATTGCCAAAGACAAACTCGCAAGCGACCGCAACAGCCTGTTTACCGGCGTGCTGCTACAAAAAATGCGCACACCGGGCCTGGAGATTCGCGACTTGTTTAACCAAGTGAAGGAAGAGGTGTACGCCAAAGCCCAACAAGTGCGCCACGAACAACTGCCTTCGCTGTACGACCAGTCCTTGGGCACGTTTTACTTTGCAGGGGCTAAGCCTGTGCCCAGCCCTGTGACCGTAGACACCAGCGCCAAAGACGCCGAAATTGAGCAATTGCGCCGTGATCTGGAGCGCGCCAAGGCCGCAGCCGCCGCGCCGCCAACCCCTATATCGCCCAACACCCCCTCCAGCCTAGCCCGCCACCCCGAAACCGGCCAAGCCCTGAACGCACGAGACATCGTGGCCCACCCCAAGGGCCTGGGCCCCAAAATGGTAGTGCTGCCCAAGGCGCCGCCAGACGGCTACCTAATGGGCTCGCCCAGCACCGAGGCAGAAAGAGACGGTGATGAAAAGCAACACCGCGTAACCATTCCCTACGTATTCGCCATGAGCCAAACCCACGTCACCTTTGACGACTGGGCGGCCTGTGTGCAAGGCGGTGGCTGCAAGAGCAACCCGAATCCCCAGGCTGAGTTTGGCAAAGGCCGCATGCCGGTAATCACAGTGAACCACGACGACGCACGCGAATACGTGGCCTGGCTCAACGCCACGGTGGGCATCAGGGGCAAAAGCGATGCCAACTGGGCCTACCGCTACCGGCTGCCCAGCGAGATAGAGACCGAATACGCCGCGCGCGCTGGCACCACCACACCGTTTTACACCGGCCACAACATCACCACCGACCAGGCAAACTACGACGGCAACTACCCGTATGGCAATAACGCCAAAGGCGCCTACCGGAAAAAGACTACCGAAGTCGGCAGCTTTGCACCCAACGCCTTTGGCCTCTACGACATGGCAGGCAACGTTCATAGCTGGCAGGCGGACTGCTATGAGGCCGACTACAGCAGGGTAGGCGACCTGCAAGGCAAGGCGTACCAAGACAACGACGATTACCCCAATCAGGCGTGTACCTACCGCTCTTTGCGGGGCGGCTCGTGGAACTACATTGCGCAGTACCTGCGCTCTGCCCTCCGCTTCAGGCTCTCGTCCACCTACCGCGTCATCTACGTTGGTTTGCGTCTCACCAGGATGCTGCCGACAGGCAGCTAAAGCCATGGCACCTTTACACCCTTACCCCATGCAAAGTTGCAGAGTAAAACGCCCAGCGACCCAGCGCCCAGTAGGTGTAACAGATCAGGGAACGGCAATGGCTTGTACCGCTCCGCATTCGCTAAGCCAGCGCCGCGCCGCGTTTTGCAGGGTGTGGATGGCGCCGGTCGTCCACAAGGCCACTCCGCCTAAGCCTTGCGCGGCGGCGGCCGCCGCTACATCGCTGCCAGGGGCACGGGCTAGCAAACTTTTTGTCCGCTGCGCCACCGGCTGCCCGGCATCTAACAAGCGGACATCGGGGCCAAGCAGCGTTTGCAGCGTGGCTGTGGCAAACGCATAGTGGGTGCAGCCCAGCACCACGGTGTCTATGGCGCTGGGCGCAGCGCCAAAGTGGCCCAGCTTGGCGGTGTAGCGCGCGCACAGCGCCTGGACTTGCGCCCTGTCGTCGTGCTCTATGGCGGCGGCCAGGCCGTCGCAGGCTTGGAGCACAAAGCGCACTTGGGCGCTCTGCGCCTGTAGCAGCGCCTGAAACTTGTCGCTGGCCAGCGTGCCGCGCGTGGCCAGCACGCCTACCACACCGGTACGGCTCTGGGCTGCTGCGGGCTTGAGCGCGGGCTCAATGCCCACGATGGGCAGCGCCGGGTGCGCGGCGCGCAGGGCGGCTATTGCGGCGGCGGTGGCGGTGTTGCAGGCCACCACCAGCGCGCGCACGCCATGGCTGCGCACCAAGTAGTCGCCAATCGCCAAAGAGCGTTGCAGCACGTGGGCGACATCTCTTTCGCCGTAGGGCGCGTGGCCTGCGTCGGACACGTAGACAAAGCGCTCCTGCGGCATTTCCAGGCGCAAGGCCTGCAGCACGCTCAAGCCGCCTACGCCGCTGTCAAAAACGCCAATGGGCTGCATGGGGCCGGGCAGGGGACGCAGACCAGTTGGGCGTCAGACCGATTGGATGCCGATGGTCTTGAACTCGCCGGTGGCAATCTTCTTTTGCCACTCGGCCGGACCGGTGATATGGGCGCTGGTGCCGCCCGAATCCACTGCCACCGTCACGGGCATATCGACCACGTCAAATTCGTAAATGGCTTCCATGCCCAGGTCGGCAAAGCCCACGACCTTGGCGTGTTTGATGGCTTTGCTGACCAAATACGCGGCGCCGCCCACGGCCATCAGGTAAGCGCTTTTATGCTTTTTGATGGCTTCAATCGCTACTGGGCCGCGCTCTGCTTTGCCCACCATGGAGATCAGGCCGGTTTGGCTAAGCATCATCTCGGTAAAGCCGTCCATGCGCGTGGCGGTGGTGGGGCCAGCGGGGCCGACTGCCTCGTCGCCTACCGCATCGACCGGGCCGACGTAGTAAATCACCCGGTTGGTGAAGTCCACGGGCAGCGGCTCGCCCTGGGCCAGCAGGGTCTGGATGCGCTTGTGCGCCGCGTCGCGCCCGGTGAGCATCTTGCCGTTGAGCAGCAGGGTCTGGCCAGGCTTCCAGTTGGCGACTTCGGCCTTGGTGAGTGTGTTGAGGTCCACGCGGGTGCTTTTGACGTAGTCGGGCGCCCAGTTGACGGCCGGCCACAGGTCCAAAGAGGGCGGTGTGAGGTACACCGGGCCGCTGCCGTCCATCACAAAGTGCGCGTGGCGGGTGGCGGCGCAGTTAGGAATCATGGCGACTGGCTTGCTGGCGGCGTGGGTGGGGTACATCTTGATTTTGACGTCGAGCACCGTGGTCAGGCCGCCCAGGCCTTGGGCGCCAATGCCCAGGGCGTTGACCTTGTCAAACAGTTCCAGGCGCATGTTTTCGACCGGCGTGAGCGCCGCGCCGCTGCTGGATTTGGCTTGCAATGCGTACATGTCCAGGTCGTCCATCAGGCTTTCTTTGGCCATCAGCACGGCTTTTTCAGCCGTGCCGCCGATGCCTATGCCCAGCATGCCCGGCGGGCACCAACCGGCGCCCATGGTGGGCACGGTTTTGAGCACCCAGTCGACCACCGAATCGCCGGGGTTGAGCATGATCATCTTGCTTTTGTTCTCTGAGCCGCCGCCTTTGGCTGCCACCGTCACTTCGACGGTGTTGCCGGGCACGATCTCGGTGAAGATCACTGCCGGCGTGTTGTCTTTGGTGTTCTTGCGCAAGAACTCGGGGTCTGCTACCACGCTGGCGCGCAAGGTGTTGCTGGGGTCGTTGTAAGCCCGGCGCACGCCTTCGTTGACGGCGTCATCCAGGCTGCCGGTAAAGCCGCCCCAGCGCACGTCCATGCCCACTTTAAGAAACACATTGACGATGCCGGTGTCCTGGCAAATCGGCCGGTGGCCGGTGGCGCTCATTTTGCTATTGGTCAGGATTTGCGCGATGGCGTCCTTGGCCGCCGGGCTTTGCTCGCGCTCGTAGGCGCGCGCTAAGTGGGCGATGTAGTCCGTGGGGTGGTAATAGCTGATGAACTGCAGGGCAGCGGCAACGGACTCGATCAGGTCTTCTTGGGCAATGGTGGTCATGGGGGCGGTGGCCTGGGGCCAGGGTCGTTGGGGGAGTTGGCTGGGCACGAAACAGTTTAACCAAGCCGCCCCTCGCAGTGCTGACGCAAGCCCCCCGGCGCAAGTCAGTGGCATGTAAGTGCCACCCCCGACCATCGCGCCCAGTTTTTTGCATTACTAGGAGACAACACCATGAGTTCCTCATCCTCTGCCATTGAGTCGGTTTTGGTCGAAAACCGGGTTTTTTACCCCAGCGAGTCGATGGTCCAGTCTGCGCGCATTTCTGGCATGGACGGCTACAACGCACTGTGCAAAGCCGCTGAAGACGACTTCGAGGGCTTTTGGGCGCAACTCGCCCGCGACAACGTGGTGTGGAACAAGCCCTTTACCCGTACCCTGGACGAGTCCAACGCGCCTTTCTACAAGTGGTTTGACGATGGCGAACTCAACGCCTCGGCCAATTGCCTGGACAAGCACATGGGCACGCCCAACGAGAACAAGACTGCCGTCATTTTTGAGGCCGACGACGGCGCCGTCACCAAAACCACTTACCGCGAGCTGCTCTCGCGCGTGAGCCAGTTCGCCAACGCGCTCAAAGCCGACGGCATCCAAAAAGGCGACCGCGTGCTGATTTACATGCCCATGACGCTGGAAGGCGTGATTGCCATGCAGGCTTGCGCCCGCATTGGCGCCACCCACAGCGTGGTGTTTGGCGGCTTCTCTGCCAAGGCGCTGCAAGAACGCATCATGGACGCAGGTGCCGTGGCGGTGATCACCTCCAACTTTCAGATGCGCGGGGGCAAAGAGTTGCCCCTCAAAGCCATTGTGGACGAAGGCATCGCCATGGGAGGTTGCGAGTCGATCAAAACGGTGTATGTCTACCAGCGCACTGCCAGCGCTTGCAATATGGTGGCCGGGCGGGACAAGACTTTTGAGCAAGCGATGGAAGGCCAAAGCACGGTGTGCGCGCCCGTGCCGGTGGGTGCAGAGCATCCGCTGTTCATCTTGTATACCTCGGGCTCTACCGGCAAGCCCAAGGGCGTGCAGCATTCCACCGGCGGCTATCTGCTGTGGGCCAAGCTGACCATGGACTGGACCTTCGATCTGAAACCCGATGACGTGTTCTGGTGCACGGCCGACATTGGCTGGATCACCGGCCACACCTACGTGGCCTACGGCCCCTTGGCTGCCGGCGCCACGCAAATCATTTTTGAAGGCGTTCCCACCTTCCCCAACGCCGGGCGCTTCTGGCAAATGATC
>Ga0209084_1004164_pt1 | contig 10257 bp, 2 predicted proteins | sample C_130820_MF_Meta_FD_187309 | JGI IMG/M metagenome (GOLD analysis project Ga0209084, IMG submission 187309) | Freshwater microbial communities from Lake Croche, Canada to study carbon cycling - C_130820_MF_MetaG (SPAdes) (version 2) | ecosystem: Environmental > Aquatic > Freshwater > Lake | place... | reverse complement strand
TATTAACTACATACATGAGATTACTTGGAATGCTTATGTACCTCACGCGAACCCGACCAGACATAATGGCTGCAACATCATTCGCAGGAACGAAGTCACATACCGCGACAACTGCTGACTTTGAAGACCTGCTCGACATCGTGGATTATATTCGAGAGACCAAAGAAATGACGTATAAACTTTTCAAATGTTCATCTGAAAAGGACTTACAGCTAACATGCGAGGTTGATGCGTCCTATCTCACGCACGCTGACAGTAAAGGACATACAGGCTATTGCATGGGATTTGGATGGGGGCAAGGTGTATTCTTTTGTAAAAGTCAAAAGCAATCCGCGGTGACAACATCATCTACACATGCGGAAATGAGGGCGATTTTCGCTTTGACAAAGGACATACTTTATGTCATACAATTATGCATGGATCTAGGAGTTCACCTCAAACAACCTGCAATAATCCTCGAGGACAACTCAGCAGTTATTACAATGGCTACAGAGGAAGCATCATACTTGAAGAAATGCAGACACTTCATTATGGTTATCAACTATGTCAGACAGCAAGTAGAGTTGGGACTTATACAGATACAGAAAGTGAAAGGAGAGTTCAATAATTCGGACATCATGACAAAGAAAGTTAGAGACAAGTCATTCGCAACAAAGGCACGACACATCATGGGTGGAGTGTAATATCAACGGAACTATTGGAAACAACAAATGTATATATATGTACATACGAAAGTATGACCCGGAGCGTCGGGACGTGGAAAGTCCACGGGCCAAGCACCCGGGGAGGCGGGAAGTGGAAAGTCCACGGGCAAAGCATCCGGGGAGGCGGAACGTGGAAAGTCCACTGACAAAGTATCCGGAGAGGCGGAAAGTGGAATATCCACGGGCCAAATTACTCGGTTCGTGCGGAGTTGATGATTAGGGTTAATAGCCTAAGGTGGTGAATGGACAACAAGGAAGGAGCACGCATATAAGGACTGAAGATAAGAATCACTAATTATTCCATATTATGTATATATATTACATTATGCGTACCTAGTTGTTGCTTGGCGGCTGTACCCAACCTACTCAGACATAGACAATGTCCGAGTCGGTAAGGGGTCGGTGACAGCAACTGGAGTTCAAACCATGCACCATACCTTTTAATTTTTTTGTGTGCTAACCTTAAAGAAAACAGTAAAATAGAATTGTTTTTAATAGGTAAGCACCATAACGGCAAACGTTCCCACCACTGTTTTTTATTATACCACATTACGGGGAAGTAACACGGAAATTTGGATGAGGCTACACCCTGTACATGGGTACGGAATGGCATCGAATGACCACCCTAACCCATAGGAGTCTAGCGACAAGTGAAAACACCGGAGCGAGGCAATGGCAATTAATCTTATTTACAACCACATAATCATATGAATTAACATATTCTATATGAGTGAAAGGATCACGCCACCATTGGAAGTAGCCGAAAAGGGTCATGACTCCCCAACGGCACTAACAACAATGACAACACAATACTATGACACACTTTGATACTACTGACCATCGCATATGTTGCAGGTAAGCTGGATATACACGTCATGTTGGCGAGCACAGCGGCCATATCTACACCGGAAGAGCGCGGACAACCTAATCAGATGAGAAAATAATAATATTTAAGTATACTCAATGCATACTATTATGCGAAATATTGACGAATATAGATCTATGCATTGGGTAATGCATTAAAGACATGCATACCTCTAAATCCACCAAGATGAAGAAAAATGCAGAGAGGCATATTGTTTAAGCTGGGCGGTACCCTTGACAGTCAGACCACCAAGCGAACACGCTGGAAGAGCGGCACAACCCATCCTGGAGTTAAATTAAGGAAGGCAAGTCACCTTACATTTTTGCACATATAAGTTGACGTAACTTCACATATATAGCTCCAAACATCACCAAATTGAACAAACAGCACGACTACATAGTATATACGAGTATTGTAAAGTATCACATGTATTCAATGCGTCCTACAAAATTTCATGTTTCACATACACCAATTTTTGTGAATACAAAATACTGACCCAATTTGTACAATCACTTCACCTACGAGGCTCCAAAATTCAAATGCTTCGACAAAAAGCTTGACCAACGTATGGAGAGGGAAACTGCCAAGTTTGGAAGTGATCCGAGATGTTAAAAAAATTCGCGATTCCCCACAGCTGCTAAGTGTTCAGAGGACCTGACCATCAACTAACGTAAGATTATGTAAAGAAATTAATGAGATTCACGTGCACACCTAACATAAGACGTATCACCTCATTAGTATCATGCTTATTATCAATGTATTTGGGGCACGGACTCATTTGACATTTTTCGCATTCCAGGGCACCTCAGTGTTCTGCATAGATAAAATTGATTAAATAATGATTGTTCTACTCACAAACCTTTCACATATTGAAGATAGTCATTCTTACGTACTCATTCACCGTACGTACATGAGGAATTTGAATTTTCAAAAGTGCGCACAATACCGTTACATATTCCGTACATGTCATGACATGTACGGCATGATACTTTATGGCAATTACAAGTCACCATGACAGATTCATTCCTTCAAAGTATTTTTTTCGAACTCCCCGTCAAATTTCACTTTAAAGCATATATCAACACACCTATCTACTGAATTTATATTTTTTGGCTCTTAACCTAACCCTAACATCAACACTATATAACAATACCGCATTACTATGACTATAGTACAATACCACTATACTAATATATGCCCTTGTTGTGCAACATGATAGTATAGGAGAGAATCTCAACTATGACAAAGTTAGGTTAGGTCAAATGGTTAGGTCATGATATATAGCGGAGGTTAACTATATGGTACCATGTTAATACTAACACATAAGCTACAGGAGAATGAAAGCCAAGCTTTCATACCTATTTTAGTTGTGAATAGAGTTCAATATTCATGCACCGATGGTCATCCGGCCAAGGTGGTGTGTTAGACGAATCCTGTCCACTTATGTCCAAATGACCATTTCGGATGCAAAACGACGGAGGCGCCGAGGAAGAAGTGTACAGTGAACTACCTCGTGTCAGGGATACAACCACTATGGCTTTCCCCACCGGGGTTTTAATGCCGGTGGCCCCCTTAGGGTAGAAATCTGCAAGTTACACCCGTCTTGCACGGGCTACTTGAAGTACATAAACCAACCGTTCATTTTTTGGCCACGTATTACATATTCTGTTTTGTCACAATTCAATCAACGAGAATATTTTTATAGTTCGTTCGAAATAGTTTATAAATTGACTTTAAACCTTGAACCTTGAGAGACGCTGTTTATATCATTAAATTCATAGCACAAAAGTAATCAGTCCGAGTGTAGGAAAATTTTCATAATATAAAGTCAATTTACATTCTATCGTGGAACGAGAAAATGCTAAGAAATAGTATCGCCAGTAGCCAATGGAAGATCAAATACGATGGAAATGACAAATCGAAGTGGAATAAATTCATATCTCAAAACTCTGAGGAATTGTTAAGAAAAAACATCGGATATATTCTGAATCCAGAAGTTTTGGCGGCAAGACTAGCCGAGGTTCCACAGCCTCCGATTATACCGATTGGGCTTCACGAAACGCCACTACAAGCAAACCACAGAATTATACAGCAAGGCCGTGAGGACAAAAGATGGCAAAGCCTAGTATCCAAGAGAGATAATGACGTCCGTAAAGTTGAGGAAGATTTTGGGAACGCGATAGTCATTTTGAAAGATCAATGCAGCGATATCATCAGAGACGACCTAAACTCTATCCTTAATAGGCCTAACGTCTTACTACTTGGCAACCAAGCGAAGTACAATCTCATCTATAACAGATTGGAGACTCAGTGGGGTCCACACAATCAAGGAGATGTCGATATTTTACGAGACAAGCTTATAAGCCTCAACGGAGACGAAACGGGATGGCGACTTGCCATACAGATTTTTGATCAAACTGTGACATCCATGGAGATGACAGTCCAAAGAAACGCCGAAGGTGCTGTTATCCGAGGCGCTGTGGTGCCCAACCTACCACCTCTACTACCAGGCAACCCAACCAATGCACAGGCCCAGGCATATTATGCTGCCACAGCAGCTGCATACCAAGCAGCAGCCGCTGCAGAAGGACCTGCACTCAATTACAGGCCAACAGATGCGCAATTGAAGGAATATCTACTGGCCGCCTGCAAGAGGAGCAAGATTGCTAAATACTACCAGATCAGCGACGACGCGGTACTCAACCGTAACCTGGGATGGACGTACGCAAATATCAGAAATGACATCTTGAATCTGGCGGACAAAGATGCCACTGAGCGAAGTGGCAGGGGAAAAAGATCGTACAGCCCGGCACACAATGGAACCGCCTTGGTGTCCGAACGAGAGAGGCAATACGGAATGATCGAAGGGCGACGAGGCGGATACCGCCATCACGAAGGTGGTGGAAGTGACTACGAGCGTGCTGCATATCTTGGGCAAACGTCAATGAGTCGTTACCGAGGAAGCGACAGGTCAAGAAGCCGGAGCAGCAACAGCAGAAACGCCTACAGCGCCATTGAAGCCAGATCGGAACGCAGCAGATCTGGAAGCGTAGGGCGAGGTCAGAACGCATTCAGCAGTGGGAAAGTCAATTTTCGGGAAGTCGGTGGTGTGAAGTGCTACAACTGTGGTGGCGATCATATCGTCAACCAGTGCACATCTGGTAAGTGTGGACTATGTGGTGGTCAGTGGCCGAATGCAGCGGAGAGGAAGAAACACTATATGTCCGCGCATCACAGGATAAGTGGCAAAAAGGATGAAAAAACCTTCACAGGCTATGCCAGCAGAACTGGAGGGAGAGGAAGATCACCCTCGCCATATCGTCGTCCACACAACCCAAGCAACAACCGAGGCAGGAGCCCTGGGAGTCCTGGGAGAACACCAATGCACAAGTCATACTCATCCGAACTTGACGATGAAGAAGAGTATGGAAATATTCAAAATTGACGGTTGACAACCGCCCCAGAGATAGCGGCCTCCTTGGCGATTGGGCGAGGAGGCAAGAGTGGGAGTGAGAGAAACATTACTGGGATCTTGGATTCTGGAGCTGAGTCAAGTTCTATCCCATTCAATGTAGCAGAGAGATCAGGCGATATTGTGCATCCAACTTCAGGAACGCCAGTGACATATGTCTATGGTAATAACGAGAGACTCACATCAGTAGGAGAACAACGATTAGGAGAGTACATAGTTAGCGTGATGCCAGAACCAGCAAGTGCAACACTAATAAGTGTACCGCAAATAGTGGATGCCGGACATGAAGTCAAATTCAGTAAAAAATATGTCTCAATAACGGACGAAAATGGACAGTACAAGTTAAAGTATCCACGAGGAAAAGGTCTATCATGGAGAGTGCCTATCAATGCACTAAAGCACCTCACCGAACTGAGAACATCATCCACATCCTATAGTGCGACTTTACACACAACACCAGCGACCATGAGAGGACGAGTCATCGACCTGCACCGGCGAATGGGACACGCCCCAGAGCAGATAATGTGCTTTGCAGTCGACGGACCAAGCCCTGCCTGGACAAACACAGGAGTTACATCAGACGAGATACACAAAGTTTTCTCAAAGGAACCTTGCCTAAGCTGCGTTATGTGTAAAAAGAAAGGTGCTGGAACACACAAGTGGACTAAGTCCAAGCGGCATAGTAAAACTAGCATTAGTAAAGGAGATTCAAACCCACCCTTCAAGGGAGGTAAGCCCATGGACAATGGAAATAGAACATGGAGTGTTGGTGAGTGCTTATCGGTGGACAACGTTGGTCCAATCAACCCTGAAAGTCATGAGGGTTATCAACATTATTTCCTGTTTAAAGATATGTGCAGTAAGATGATCTTTATCTATCTGACGGATTCTACTGGAGAGGATAGTTATTTGTATGCTCTTAACGATGTTGTCAAATTCTTCATGGCTAGAGGACACAAGTGTAATGTGGTTCGTGGAGACTATTATACATCATATAGGTCAGCAAAGGTATTGGGATATCTCAAAGAAACAAACCTCACGTATGAGTCATCAGCACCATATCAGCATTGGGAAAATGGTGTGGAAAGGGAAATCCAGACTTTAACCACATATGTATCGACAATATTACATGATCAAATATTACTAAGAGCTGACATGTGGGCACACGCAGCAGAACATTACGTGAGCTTACACAACAGCTTACCAATAGGCGAAACGCACAAGTCACCCAATGAGATAGTAGGTGGAGTACCTCCCATAGATGCATCCTACAGATTCCTCTACGCTTTTGGAGACCTAGTCACCTTTAGGATTCCGAAGAAGAATTGGAAGTTCGACGTTCGTAACGATTTAGGATTCTTCGTGGGAGAGAAGGATGGCATAAAAGGAGGATGTCAAATCTACAGGCCTTATGAACATAGAATTACTGATAGGTCAGATGTATACAGGCTTAACGTATCGGACATTCAGCTACTCGCATGGTATGGTAAGAGAGTCAGTACACGCGAGGCAACACTACCCTACCGATTAGTGAGTGAAGCCATGATCGACCTCATACCAGACGATGATGACGACATTGACTACAACGACTTCGCGCCAACCAATACTAGTCTCGACCCTGGCAACTACTGGACCGACGTGGATGAGGAGGAAGATTTCATTGATATTCCAGAGAAGGTGGCCTTGCCAGAGGCCAACGAACTAGAACGGGACGAAGTTGAACCGACCAGACTGGCATTTATGAGTAGCCTATATGAAGAGATCGCACCTAAACTGCTGCAACCGGAAGCTGAACATCCCATGATACAGCAAGCAATGCAGTCGTTCAGGGAAACTGCTATCCATGACAACGAATTGTCAGAGGAGATCAGTACCCACGATGCACTCAGGGCACCTGATAAGGAGGAATTTATTAAGGCCATAAAGAAGGAAGTCATAAATCTAATTGATACCACAGAGACCCTTGTACCAATTTCTCAAAGTGAAGCCGACCGGACACAGCACATATTTATAGGTTCAACTGTCAAATGCAAACGTAAGAAGAAAGGTAACGGGCAACCTGATAAGCACAAAGCAAGAGGAGCAGGTAGAGGAGACACCTTAGCGAAGGAGTACAGGAGACTGGGTATAACACCACCCCCAACTTTTTCGCCAACAGTCTCAGCCTTAACCTTCGCACTAGTACTTCAGATATCAATAATACTTGGACTTATCATAGCAACTGCGGATATAACCTCGGCATACCTCTGGACTCTGTACCCAAAGACAGCCATAACACTCATTACGAGGCTTGAACGCAATGTGGCAGAAATATGTGGGCTTGATCCAAAGCAACTGTACCGCATAAATAAGTACATATACGGACTACCAGATTCTGGAAGAGCATTTTATCACAAGTACAAAGCAGCACTTGAGCAAGAAGGCTACAGATGCAGTACAATCGACCCGTGCCTATTTATCAGGAGAGAAAATGATGAAATCACATTCATTTTACTCCATGTTGATGATACCTTCATTTTCACATCGAGGAAGGAGAACCTACATCGATTTGTCAAGGAGATGTCCAAGCACTTTCCAATGACACTAGATGAACAAGCTGACTCATTCTTGGGGATGAACCTAAGGCACAACAAGGATGGAAGTATCGAGATGTCGCAACCCAAGTTGATCCAAAAGCTGTTGAAAGAATACCCACCGAGACTAAATAAAAGGAAAGGAAAGTGCACCCATCCTTATGGACCAGTTGACAGAGATTATAATTCAGCAACCCAGATATTATCAACTACATACATGAGATTACTTGGAATGCTTATGTACCTCACGCGAACCCGACCAGACATAATGGCTGCAACATCATTCGCAGGAACGAAGTCACATACCGCGACAACTGCCGACTTTGAAGACCTGCTCGACATCGTGGATTATATTCGAGAGACCAAAGAAATGACGTATAAACTTTTCAAATGTTCATCTGAAAAGGACTTACAGCTAACATGCGAGGTTGACGCGTCCTATCTCACGCACGCTGACAGTAAAGGACATACAGGCTATTGCATGGGATTTGGATGGGGGCAAGGTGTATTCTTTTGTAAAAGTCAAAAGCAATCCGCGGTAACAACATCATCTACACATGCGGAAATGAGGGCGATTTTCGCTTTGACAAAGGACATACTTTATGTCATACAATTATGCATGGATCTAGGAGTTCACCTCAAACAACCTGCAATAATCCTCGAGGACAACTCAGCAGTTATTACAATGGCTACAGAGGAAGCATCATACTTGAAGAAATGCAGACACTTCATTATGGTTATCAACTATGTCAGACAGCAAGTAGAGTTGGGACTTATACAGATACAGAAAGTGAAAGGAGAGTTCAATAATTCGGACATCATGACAAAGAAAGTTAGAGACAAGTCATTCGCAACAAAGGCACGACACATCATGGGTGGAGTGTAATATCAACGGAACTATTGGAAACAACAAATGTATATATATGTACATACGAAAGTATGACCCGGAGCGTCGGGACGTGGAAAGTCCACGGGCCAAGCACCCGGGGAGGCGGGAAGTGGAAAGTCCACGGGCAAAGCATCCGGGGAGGCGGAACGTGGAAAGTCCACTGACAAAGTATCCGGAGAGGCGGAAAGTGGAATATCCACGGGCCAAATTACTCGGTTCGTGCGGAGTTGATGATTAGGGTTAATAGCCTAAGGTGGTGAATGGACAACAAGGAAGGAGCACGCATATAAGGACTGAAGATAAGAATCACTAATTATTCCATATTATGTATATATATTACATTATGCGTACCTAGTTGTTGCTTGGCGGCTGTACCCAACCTACTCAGACATAGACAATGTCCGAGTCGGTAAGGGGTCGGTGACAGCAACTGGAGTTCAAACCATGCACCATACCTTTTAATTTTTTTGTGTGCTAACCTTAAAGAAAACAGTAAAATAGAATTGTTTTTAATAGGTAAGCACCATAACGGCAAACGTTCCCACCACTGTTTTTTATTATACCACATTACGGGGAAGTAACACGGAAATTTGGATGAGGCTACACCCTGTACATGGGTACGGAATGGCATCGAATGACCACCCTAACCCATAGGAGTCTAGCGACAAGTGAAAACACCGGAGCGAGGCAATGGCAATTAATCTTATTTACAACCACATAATCATATGAATTAACATATTCTATATGAGTGAAAGGATCACGCCACCATTGGAAGTAGCCGAAAAGGGTCATGACTCCCCAACGGCACTAACAACAATGACAACACAATACTATGACACACTTTGATACTACTGACCATCGCATATGTTGCAGGTAAGCTGGATATACACGTCATGTTGGCGAGCACAGCGGCCATATCTACACCGGAAGAGCGCGGACAACCTAATCAGATGAGAAAATAATAATATTTAAGTATACTCAATGCATACTATTATGCGAAATATTGACGAATATAGATCTATGCATTGGGTAATGCATTAAAGACATGCATACCTCTAAATCCACCAAGATGAAGAAAAATGCAGAGAGGCATATTGTTTAAGCTGGGCGGTACCCTTGACAGTCAGACCACCAAGCGAACACGCTGGAAGAGCGGCACAACCCATCCTGGAGTTAAATTAAGGAAGGCAAGTCACCTTACATTTTTGCACATATAAGTTGACGTAACTTCACATATATAGCTCCAAACATCACCAAATTGAACAAACAGCACGACTACATAGTATATACGAGTATTGTAAAGTATCACATGTATTCAATGCGTCCTACAAAATTTCATGTTTCACATACACCAATTTTTGTGAATACAAAATACTGACCCAATTTGTACAATCACTTCACCTACGAGGCTCCAAAATTCAAATGCTTCGACAAAAAGCTTGACCAACGTATGGAGAGGGAAACTGCCAAGTTTGGAAGTGATCCGAGATGTTAAAAAAATTCGCGATTCCCCACAGCTGCTAAGTGTTCAGAGGACCTGACCATCAACTAACGTAAGATTATGTAAAGAAATTAATGAGATTCACGTGCACACCTAACATAAGACGTATCACCTCATTAGTATCATGCTTATTATCAATGTATTTGGGGCACGGACTCATTTGACATTTTTCGCATTCCAGGACACCTCAGCGTTCTGCATAGATAAAATTGATTAAATAATGATTGTTCTACTCACAAACCTTTCACATATT
>Ga0209084_1004162_pt1 | contig 10258 bp, 3 predicted proteins | sample C_130820_MF_Meta_FD_187309 | JGI IMG/M metagenome (GOLD analysis project Ga0209084, IMG submission 187309) | Freshwater microbial communities from Lake Croche, Canada to study carbon cycling - C_130820_MF_MetaG (SPAdes) (version 2) | ecosystem: Environmental > Aquatic > Freshwater > Lake | place... | reverse complement strand
GGCAGTAGTGGAGGGAAATACCATATCACTGTCTAACCATAGAATATGGTCAGCACCTAGATCAACTGCCATGGTAGCTAATCTTTCTCTTTGAGTAAGCAAAATGGTACTAGCATCCATAAACACATGAGTGTCTATATCACTCATTGTGTTGAACTTAACTAATTCGGCTAACGCAAGGGCATGAGCAGAATGCAATGTATCTCTACATGGGATACATACTGCTAATTTACCTTTTTTGCTTGACCATTTACTTGTTGAAAATACTGAGTTCTTTTTCATGCGCCTGCAACATCATTACTAAGTGTTTCACCTTTGATTGCTAATCCTTGGATAGAATTAATCAAATCTTGAGTGCGTTTAGCACATAGTATAAAGTCATTAGGGCTGAGTTTGCAAGCGGTATTCATAGTTTTGAAGCTTAATTTTCCACCAGTTAATACTTCAATTGCACTAACCTTTGCTAATTCTTCAATGAATGCATCACGTGCTTCATTTTCATTTCTATTAACTAACTCATCGACATCGCTATCTTCCATTTCATCCAATAGTTCTAATAGATTATCTAACTCTGTTTTTTGAGCTGCGTCTAATTCTAAAATTTCTTGTAATTCTTCTATTCTAGATAAAAAATTTACTAATGTATTTGGATTAGATAAACGATCATGCCAAATAATAGTATCCAATTCCCATTTGCTAGGGCCTAGTTTGATGCTGGATAATACATCTTTAATTTGTGTTGTTTTCATATTTTTATGCGTAAGGAGTTATTTTGCCGCCAAAGGTTGCTGCAAATTTAATTTGTGTTGCAGCAGTTTGTCCAATTCCGTATGTAGCATTATTACCTAACACAGCACTTAACTTAATATTTTGACCACCCGCTGGAGCGTTTCCCGCTGCACCTGGGGCTTGATTAGTAAATGTTCTATTAACTTGTCCAAATGATATTGCACTGCCTGTTGCTGGTAACGTTGCCATAATTTCCTCTTTCGGCCTCTTATTTATTGATCAGATTTTTTAGTGTGGCCATAATCTGATCAATTTGTTTTTGCTGTGCCTTTATTGTTTCAATTAACAAAGGAACTATCTTCTCGTATTTAACTGCTTTGAAGCCATCTTCTCTAGTGGCTACAATTTCTGGTAAAATTGCTTCAACTTCTTGTGCTATGACGCCAATGTCGTGTTTGCGTACAAAATATCCATCTTCGCCACCGCGGCGTTCAATATGTTCATCGGTCCAATCAAAATAAACACCTCGAATTTGCTCCAACATTTTGATAGGATCTTCGATAGGTGTAACATTTTCTTTTAATCTAGCATCGGAAGAATAGTAGGCTGTAATTTCATTAGTAGCACGAATCTCACCTGTTGTACCACTTGCAAGAGTACCAACACCCAAACTTTTAAAATACCCGGGATCCGCAACTGGCGCTGCCGTCACGGTTCCAAATGCACTTGCTTCGTAACTAATTACCCAACCAGTGTTCCAGGTACTTGCTGCATTGTTAGAATAACCTGCTTGGAAATCTGTTACAAATACATTAGGATATGACCAAGCAGTATTAAGTTCTCCAACATATATACAGAAAGTTGTGCCATCATGACCAAATCTTACGGTTAGTGCTGATCTATTTTGAGTAGTCATATTGGCAAATGTGTTATACCAAGTAGGACCTGCGTAGGTATAGCCTCCACACTCAATGGTAAAAGACAGACTATCATAAGTATAAACTTTAATAGTCATCCTCATCATTGTATAGCCAGGAGCAACTTGAGGTAATTTAATTTTAATAGCACCAGTTTGACTACTAACGCCTGCCCAATTACTTGCACCGCCGGGATTTACCAATCTCAAAGGAGTATTGGTTCCGGATTGATCAGCAAGTCCTTGTGTTGCGTAAATACTTCCAGCAACATCTAAAGTATAAGAAGGGTTAATACCAATACCTACTTTACCACTGGAGTCGATACGTATTCCTCTTGAGTAATTAGACCATTGCCCGATGACTAAACTACCTGTATCAATGCTTCCAGCACTAAAATTTATACTTGCATCGCCGGCTTGTGTTAATGGATTAGTTGCGCCTGAGCCTCTATTTGACAGTAAACTAATAGAACTACCGGAATTCGAACTAACTGTTATACCAGTATTCCCCGTACCAGCACGATAAACATTTAATATATCAGTTGGCGAAGTCGTTCCAATCCCTACATTACCGCTGCTATCAATACGCATACGTTCCGAAATACTGTTTGCACTTGATGTAGTAGTTCCAGAACCAAAACTTATACCACCACTATTGAATCCACTTGGAGTACCATTAAACTGAATGTATCCCATCCAGGTGGCGTCAATTTTTGATTGAATTCTCCAACCTGCAGAATCCCAACCTGCTCCTGCTGTACCACGTATATTACTAATTTCTAAATTATCTGTGTTGGCATCAGTAACAGTAAAACGTTGTGAAACAATTTGAGTACCAGCACCGGTTCCTAACGCACCAGAACTTATACTTAATTTTGCACCATCCCAGGTTAAACTACTACTACCAGTTAATAAGTTACTTGCACTACCAAATCCAACATAGGTATTTGTTAGTGGAGCACTACCGGCCGCGATGGAACTTGCATCAACCCATGTAGGGCTAGCATTCCATCCGGCGCTTTGCAAATATTGTCCAGAAGTTCCAACATTGTTAGTTCCATTAAAAGAAATAGCCCCAGTACTAGAAACTAAGAATCTAACAGTACCGTTCATATTAATATAGACCGGTAATCCTGCGCCAGATTGTTTAATTTGGAATCCACCAGATCCGTCAAATGCTAGTTGAGCACCGTTTGGTTGAGAAGTTGTTCTTATATCAATACCGGATGAATTATGTCCTTCTAATCTAATTTGATATGCTGACCCCGGATCATAGATATGTAATTTATTTAAAGGACCAGTTGTTCCAATTCCAACTACACCTGTACTGGCATTAAATCCAAATTGATTATTAGTGTTCTGTGCAATGGTAGCAGCTTGTGATGATCCTGAACCAGCAACTCCTACTATATATTCAAATGCAGCAGTGTTAGCGGTAACATTAAGATTAGAAGGAACAATTGCAGAACCTGCATTAATCCATATAGGAGCTGTATTTGGACCTTGAGTTGATAATATATAACCCGAAGTACTTGCTGCTAAAAACGCTGTAACACCAGGCCCACTTTGATAATGAATTGAACCAGTAGTACCTGCTGCTAAATTAGTTGCAGTTATTGCATTTATAGAATTGCCAACATACATGGTAGTAGTAGATATCCATGTAGCAGTATTAGTACTAGAATTATATTGTAAAATGTTGCCTGTATTTCCACCAGATATAAATGTAGTTGCTCCACTACCGGATTGTATAAGCATTTGCCCTGCCGAGCCACCTGTAATATTATTTGCATTTGATGCAGACAATGCTGATGGATTTACCCAAGTAGGAGCAGATCCTGTTCCATTAGTTTGTAATATATATCCTGATGTTCCCGCAGCTAACCACGTGGTTACATTAGGAGAACTAGAATAGAAAATAGAATTTGCTGTACCGCCGGCAATACTTGCATCTATCGCTCCTTTTGTTCCACTAGCAACTTCACCACTAATAGTCGCATCAGGAATAAATGTAAGGAATCCTGAACTATCACTATACCCAAAGAATCCAAGTTTTGCTGCACCACCAGTCATCCATCTAAATGCAACACCTCTATCTTTATTATCATCAACCGTAGCGGCTGTATTATTTGCGCCACCACCTAATATAATTATAGGGTCAGCAATATTGGTAACTGTACTATCTACAATAGTTGTTGTGCCTTGTACTGTCCAATTTCCAGCAACTACTAAATTACCCTTTACTGTAGTCGTTCCTCCAGATACACCAAGAGTAATAGTAGTTGCTGCACCTGCAAAATTAACAGTTGTAGCAGTCGTATTAATTAAATTAAATGTAGTATTATTGGTGGTAAAATTACCACCATTGACACCTAAATCGCCTGATAGTACCAGGGTACTATTGTATGTAGGTGCGCTGGTTCCATTACTAACTAATACATTTCCGGCTACACCCGGCCCAAACCACGATGTTACACCTGGTGATGTATTGTAGGGGACCTGACCTGCTGTGCCAATAGCTAAATTAGTTGCTGTTGTAATACTACCGTTTATACTTGCAATTCCATATATTGAGCCACCTACCCATAAATTACCACTAATACCTACGCCGCCTGCTACAGTTAATGCACCTGTAGTAGGAGATGTTGATGCAGTTGTACCAGAAAGTGTTAAAGTATTTTGGAATACAGGAGAACTTGTTCCATAAGTGACTAATACATTACCAACTGTTCCTGTACTTACAAAACTAGTAACACCGGGACTTGATTGATAATGTAGTTGACCCGATAACCCGCCTCCTATATGACTAGAAGTAGTTGCATTTACAGAATACCCTACATATATGCTTGATGTATTTGTAAATACTGGTCCAGTTGAAGTAGATCCAGCACTAACTAAAAGTTGTCCGGCAGTTCCAGGGCCTGCAAATCCGCTAGATCCTGGAGATACTTGATATACTAATTGTCCGGCAGTACCATTAGCTATATTTGTAGCAGTAGTTGCAGAACCCGCAGTTAATCCACCAAGTGCTTGCCATGTGGCACTAGTTCCTGCTGCTGTTAAAACAAAACCACTAGTACCTATTGGTATAAATGATGTTGCTCCTGTTGCTGCTTGAATAGGAATGCTACCAGGAGCACCACCTGTGATATTAGTTGCATTTACTGCATTTATAGAATTACCAACATACATAGTAGTGGTAGATACCCAGGTAGCAGTACTGGTAACTGTATTATATTGTAATAAAGATCCATTAGATCCTGGAGCAATAAATGTAGTTAATCCATTACCATATTGTATAGGTATTTGACCTGCTGACCCTTTTTCAATATTAGTTGCGGTGTTTGCTGTCCCGTTTATTGTACCTAAAAATGTTCCAACAATAGTTCCACCAACATACAAATTACCGCCAATACCAACTCCACCCTTTACAGTTAATGCACCGGTATTTGTTGATGCTGCATTTATTATACTAGTGAGTGTTAAAGTATTTTGGAACAAAGGACCCGATGTGCCATAACTGACTAGTACATCACCAGCAGTACCTGGACCAAAGAAACTTGTTAATCCAGTTCCAGTTTGATAATGTATTTGACCGGCTGTTCCGCCTGCAATATTAGTAGCGGTTACAGAATATCCAACCCATAATGTAATAGTTGATACCCATGTAGCAGTATTGTTAGCAGCATCATATTGAAGTAAATTACCTGTATTACCTGTAACAACAAATGAAGTTTTACCTGATCCCGATTGTATATGTAATTGACCAGCAGCACCGCCTAATATATTTGTCGCAGTATTTGAAAAATTAACCGCAGAATTACTAATACTTTGCCAGGTTGCAGTTGTACCATTAGATGTTAAAACATATCCGTTAGTACCAATACCAATAAATCCTGTTTTTCCTACAGAAGTTTGATACAGAATACTGCCATTACTCCCACCCGCTATATTAGTCGAAGTTACTGCTGTTGCTACAGATAACCCACTAGTATTAGTAAATATTGGTCCTATAATTCCAGCGCCGGTGCTCATTAATACTTGACCATATGTACCAGGTCCAGCAAAAGAAGTAAGTCCAACATCACTTTGATAATGTATTTGACCGGCTGTTCCGCCTGCAATATTGGTTGCCGTAGTTACAGCTCCTGTTAAATTTCCATTAAAAGTTCCATATATAATACCGCCAACATATACATCTAATCCAATACCTACACCGCCTGCTATCTGTAAAGTACCACTATCAGTTGATATTGAATTTATAACTCCTGCAAGTGTTAAAGTATTTTGGAATACAGGACCTGTAGCACTTGCACCTGCGCTAACTAGTACAGTTCCAGCAGTTCCGGGTCCAGCAAACGCTGTTTTATTTACTGCTGACTGAAATGGTATTTGTCCAATAGATCCACTCGCTATGTTAGTTGCAAGTAATGAATTTAAAGAAGCCCCTACCAATAAGGAAGATGTAGATACCCATGTTGCTGTATTTGTACTGGTATTATATTGAAGTAAATTACCTGTATTTCCTCTAGGTATAAACACTGTAGTACCTGTACTAGATTGTATAGGTATTTGGCCTTGTGTGCCACCGGCAATATTTGTAGCAGAACTCGCTGTTCCTGTAATTGTACCAGCTACTGTAGCATATATTGTACCACCAACATATAAATCTTTTGCAATACCAACACCACCTGCTACAGTTAATGCACCGGTTATATTGCTTGATGCGGATGCAGTATTTGTAACTGAGGTTACATTTCTAAATGTTGTAAAACCAGTTACAGCACCTATTGTAATAGATGTAGCATTACCACCAAAATTAATAGTAGTAGTAGTAGAATTTATTAAATTAACTGTTGTTTTATTGCTAGTAATGTCCCCACCATTGACAGCAAGATTTCCAGTAATAGTTTCATTTCCGCTTATAGTAGAATTACCGGTAATATTAGTATTTCCACCAACATATAAATCTAAACCAACACCAATACCCCCCGCTACTGTTAATGCACCAGTAGTAGTTGATGATGCGGATGTAGGATTTGTAATTGAAGTAATGCCGGTAATTTTTACAGCACCTGCAACATCTAATTTAACTGTAGCTGTTGCAACTCCTATTCCAAAATAGCCTGTACTAGGAATAAAACTTAATGCTGTAGAAAAAGTTTTAATTGAGTTGTAACCTGAATTGTTACCTACAAATGTAACGTATTGTGGTAATGAAGATGACGTATCAGCAATTACTGATATAACAGTTGCCGATGTTGCATAACCAACAAATATAGTTCCTGTACTTGTGAATACAGGACCGGTTGATGTTGTTCCTGCACTAACTAAAATTTGCCCAGCTGTACCAGTTCCTACAAATGCAGTTATTCCCGATGCACTTTGATAATTTAATTGTGCAACTCCTCCGCCGGCAATATTAGTTGCAGTAGTAGATTGTCCAACTGATAAAGCAGTAGGACTAACATATACGGGAGAATCCATTCCCCCACTTGTTAATATATATCCAGCAGTAGCAGTAGTTACAAATCCAGTAACGCCCCTATCTATTTGATAAATTAAAGATCCAGGAACACCACCATACCAATTAGTAGCGGTAGTAATAGTTCCACTTACACTAACATTACCAAATATTGTGCCATTAACATATAAATTTCCCCCAATACCAACTCCGCCTGCAACAACTAATGTTCCTGTACTATAGTTAGTAGCCTCAGTTGTATCTGTTAATGAAATAGTTCCTAATCTAAATTTTCCACCGGTACCAGTTATATTACTGACACCGTCAGATGATGAATTAATTAACCATTCTAAATAACCATCAGAATTATTTCTACCTAAAAATGCATTTCGGTCTTGTGTATCATAATAATGAAAACGTAATCCTATATCTTTCCCGTCATTAACACCCCATGTATTTCCGGATGTATTAGGGTAATGCAATTCGATAATATTATCAGTATAGACGGTGTTGGTACTTAATACATTGGTAGTAGATCCACTAAATGTAACACTATTTGAAAAAACTGAAGGACCAGTTACATACAATGACGAACCTATTCCAACACCGCCTGCTACATATAATGCATTTTGAGATATTGAACTAGTGCTTGATAATGTACTTAATACCGATACAGTATTTCCTACATATAAATTACCACTTATACCAGCGCCACCTACTACCTGCAATGTACCTGAACTTACTGAGTTTGATTCTACATTGCCTGCTAATGTTAAAGTGTTTTGAAATACTGGAGAACTTGTTCCGTAACTAACTAATATATTACCTGCTGTTCCCGCTGCAATAAAACTAGTTATGCCTGTAGCTGTTTGGAATGGAATCTGTCCCGCAGAACCTTTAGCAATATTGGTAGCAGATGTAGAAAATGCTACACTTATAGTAGAAGTTGAGACCCATGTTGCTGTATTTGAACCAGCAGTTAAAATATAACCCGCAGTACCTAATGGTATAAATGCTGTTGTACCCGAACGTGATTGAATTGGAATACTACCAGTTGAGCCGCCTAAAATATTTGTAGAAGTATTTGCATTTACAGAATACCCCACATATATGCTTGATGTATTTGTAAATACTGGGCCGGTTGATGTAGACCCCGCGCTAACTAAGATTTGTCCAGCTATACCTGGGCCAAAGAAACTAGTTAAACTTATATTGTTTTGATATGGAATTTGGCCTACAGTACCATTAAAAATATTAGTAGCTGTACTAACACTACCAATAACAGTGCCATACAATGTTCCTGCTATTCTTAAATCATTGCCAACATATAAGTTACCACCGACACCTACGCCGCCTGCTACTGTTAATGCACCAGTGGTTGTACCAGTTGAATCAGTAATATCTGATGTACGAATTAATCCACCGACATATAGATTTTTACCAATTCCAGCGCCACCGCTAACACGTAATACTCCAGAAGATGTTGAAGTTGATTGAGTAGTACCCTCAATTGTGGCCGTAGTTGTGACCGCAAGACCATTCTTTACTCTAAAATCTATATTGACTGCCATTTAGTTTCCCTTTCCACGCAACGGCTTGTTACATTATGTTATTTATTTGTAAAAAAGAAAAGGGCACTGCTGCCCAATTCTTTAATATTATGCTTATAATTATACAGTTATTGTAGTTCTAGCCATCTTAATAACCATAGAAGTTGCACTATTTGGTTTAAATTTGATTGTTACATTCACCGAATCCCATGAAGCATCAAATACTCCCAACTGTCCGTAATTTGTGGATATTCCATACTCACTTAAATATGCTCCTGTGCCATCATGAAATACTGAAATTTCAGAAATATGTACATTAGAGCCATCAACAATTTGTATAAAATATCTTGCAGATCTATATAGAACAGAACTAAATGTGTCTAAGTCAACTTGGCCAGATCCGGTAATTGTATTACTTGTAAAACTTGAAATTAGTGTGTTGTTAGAGAATAAACTAGGCACAGATGTTCCAGGAGTTGCAGCTTGAACTGTACCTGCTGTAATTTGACCGCCTACTACTATATCTTGAGTAATGCCAACGCCGCCACTTATTCTTACTGCTCCGTTGTTTGTAGCATTAGAATTTGAGCCTTCAGTTACTGTTAAAATTCCATGAACGGTTATTGATGTTACTGTTGTAATTGTAGCAGTTAATGCTTGTAAAACAGTATCGCCACCTACATTTAAATTTTCAACTATTCCAACTCCACCTCTTACTTGCAATGCACCTGAGTTAGTACTTATTGAACTAGTAATACTTGTAATTGTAGTTGCATTTTTAATTTCAGTATAACCAGTAGTTGTACCTATAGTGATTGCTGTGCCTGCGCCTGCAAAATTGATTGTACTTGCAGTATCATTTAAAAGATTAAATGTAGTTTTGTTAGTAGTGATATCACCACGTACTTCAAGATTCCCCAATACAGTTTCATTTCCACCAATCCAAACATTACCCCTAATTCCGGCGCCGCCCAACACTTGTAATGCACCTGAAGTGGTATTAGTTGCATTTGTTGTAGTGGTCAATATAGCAGCCCCAGCATTTATTACTGTTGAACCATATGTACTGCTAAAAGTTAATGTAGATCCTACGCCGGAAAACTTTATTGTATCAATGTTTAACGAATTAGGACCTAAATATAAATCTGCAAAAGGGTTTGCTAGTGTTCCTAAACTGATAGTATTATCGGTAGGTATTACATTTTTAGAAACATTAGTGATACCACCAATGAAAACATCTCCACCAATACCAACACCACCTACTACAGTTAATGCACCTGAGTTAGTTGATGTTGATGCAGTTATATTTGATATATTAACATCATAGTTTTTAAATGTACTGGTATTTGTTTGAATACTTAACACCGGAGTTACACCAACTGAGAATGTCAGTCCAGCAGTACCATCACCTACATAATTATTTCCATATACTGAGCCGCCTATACGTAAATCTAACCCAACTCCAACACCACCTGCTACAGTTAATGCCCCTGATATAGTATTAACTGAATTAGTAACGTTAGTTAATGTAGTTAAATTATTGATAGCTGTATAGCCATTAGTTGATCCGATATTAATAGCGGTAGCTGAACCGGCAAA
>Ga0209084_1004161_pt1 | contig 10262 bp, 11 predicted proteins | sample C_130820_MF_Meta_FD_187309 | JGI IMG/M metagenome (GOLD analysis project Ga0209084, IMG submission 187309) | Freshwater microbial communities from Lake Croche, Canada to study carbon cycling - C_130820_MF_MetaG (SPAdes) (version 2) | ecosystem: Environmental > Aquatic > Freshwater > Lake... | reverse complement strand
TCCCACCTGGGCACGTAGTGTCCACGGGCAGAAGGTTGCAAGCTGGACAGGTGCCCAAGTGATATCCATCGTGCTCGAGGTCAGGCTAGGCGGCCGGTAAGTCCTGAATAAATCTACGATAAATGCGACGTAGGCTTACAAATTCAATATGCGTCTGTAGTATAATGGATAATACTCTAGGCTACGAACTTAGTAATGGTGGTTCGATTCCATCCAGACGCACCAATTTTAGCCCTTGTATCCTTAGTGGTAGAGGTCCTGTTTTGTAATCAGGGTGTGGAGGTTCGATTCCTTCCTGGGGCACCAATCATGGAAGTATGGCTGAGCATGGCTTAAGGCAGCAGTCTTGAAAACTGAAGGCTCGAAAGGGTCCGTGGGTTCGAATCCTACTACTTCCGCCAATTATCTCTCTAAAGCGTTATCTGGTTGCGTACACGGTTTGGGGCCGTGTGGTCCTGGTTCGAATCCAGGTAGGGAGACCAAGTTATAGTCGATTAGCTCAGAGGTAGAGCACCACGTTGACATCGTGACTGTCACTGGTTCAATCCCAGTATCGACTACCAAGTTAAGGATAGCAACAGCAAATTAAAAAATCTTTTCTGTAAAAAAAGCCAAAAAATGCTATCCTGTTTTACAATGCCTTCGTACGCTAATTGGTAGTGCGGCTTGCCTTAGAAGCAGGTGGTTGGGGGTTCGAATCCGCCTGAAGGTACCATATGCCCCTGTACGCTAATTGGTAGTGCGGATAGACTTAAAATCTGTTGGTTGGCGGTTCGAATCTGCCCAGGGGTACCATACCGCTTTCGTTCAATGGATAGGACATGATTCTTCTAAATTCATAATGGTGGTTCGATTCCACCAAGCGGTGCCAGACAACGCCCCTTTACGCTAATTGGTAGTGCGGATTCTCTCAAAAGGAGTTGGCTGTCTGTTCGAATCAGACAAGGGGTACCAATGCTCTTATAGTTAAATGGTAGAACACTACTTTGGTAAAGTAGAAATCCAAGTTCGATTCTTGGTTTGAGCACCAAATGTAGTTGACGTAGTTGTAAAAAGACTGTATAATTAACACTTGTTAAGCAATTAACAACGTTCCTTAAAAATTTAAAATTTAATTTGACCCATTCGTCTATCGGTTAGGACACTAGGTTTTCATCCTGGCAAGAGGAGTTCGATTCTCCTATGGGTCTCCATATTAAAGCATACTAAGCAACACCCGACATACTGGGATAGTAAGATGGCATAGCCCTTAGTGTGTTCCAATATGGAGATGAAGCATCAATGGTGATGCAGTGGACTGTAAATCCGCCGCCTTCGGGCACGACTGGTTCGATCCCAGTAATCTCCACCAATTATGTTTGCTGAGTAGCTACAATGGAACACCGAGATACTTGTCAATGTCGACCATGTACAAGGACCGGCCATGAAGAGCAGGGCTACCGTGAATTCAAGCGTCACAGCAAACACCTTTTTGCACCGTTAGCTCAGTTGGTCAGAGCGCCGGCCTGTCACGTCGGAGGCCAGGGGTTCAAGTCCCCTACGGTGCGCCATTTTATCGCGGGGAGGGTCCGGTCACCAGCGAGGTCTCATAAGCCTTTGCCATCCTTGGTTCAAATCCAAGCCCCGCAACCATTTGCCAGCGAGACTTGACAGTCAGAGAGGTTTTATAAACCTTTTAGCGCCAGATTAGCGTTCTTGAGAGGGTTTGATTCCCTCCGCTGGTACCATTTTATGTATCCCTGATGTAATGGCAGCATAGCGGTCTCCAAAACCGTTCGTCGGAGTTCGAGTCTCTGGGGGTACGCCAAGTTTATTAGTAAAGGACTAAGATCCAGGTGGACTCGTAAGAGAGATCAGTCTATGCCGGAAGCGTAGAAAGATCGGTTGTTTTAAACAGCTCGACAGCTTCAGAGACATTCAGGGTTTACAGCCCAGGAGAGTGTGATGAGCAAGCAGGGTCCCATGTTAGGCGAGACAAAAGAAGCAGGGCTGTAAACTCTGGGTCGCCTTGTAAGTAACCAAAACTTCGTGGTCCTTTTCTAATAAAATTTATAGTGCGGTGGCAGAGAGGCCCAATGCAGTGGATTGCAAATCCGCAACACCGTCGGTTCGAATCCGACCCGCACTTCCAGTTGAGAAGATAAGTAAGTTCATGCCCAGGTGATGGAATTGGTATACGTGTTGGTCTTAGAAGCCAAATTTTGCGAGTTCGAGTCTCGCCCTGGGCACCATATAATGCGGGATTAGTTTAATGGTCAAACGAAACCTTGCCAAGGTTTAGTCAGGAGTTCGATTCTCCTATCCCGCTCCAAGGACTAATATGTTTAAAAAAAATAATCCAGTACTAATTGCTACTCCTAGGTCTGGATCAACTGTTGTTTGTAAATTATTGTTTAATATTGCACATTATAAATTTGGCTCTAAAGCCTATTTAAATCAGTTTTTAACCATATCACCACACTATAAAGAAACTTTTAAAAAAGAAAATAATGTAATAGTCTCTAACTATTACATTAGACAAAAAGATACGTTTTTTTCTGACTATGTAAACAGGGCTTTTCTTACAAAACGAAGACTTACATTGATGAAAGACGATGTAAAATATACAACAAAGATTTTTACATTAGATTTTGTCCCTGAAACTTACAACTTTTTTAATGAACATTTTGATTTTGTATTCATTGAACGACGAGATAAATTACAACAGTTGCTTTCGTTCTCAACTATGATGACTACAAATAAACATGAATTTAAAGACGGAGAAAATGTTGTAGAGCAGACATATTTTAGCATGGAACATGCTTTAGTTTTTATTATGCAACAAGCACATTATTTAAAAATTAAAAAACTGTCGCCAGATGCGCCCGTTATATATTACGAAGACTTTATGGAACTCGGCGGCAACACACAGGCACTTCAGACACTATTAAATCTTCCTATTGAGGATATTCCCGAAACCATTAAAGTAGATACAATACCTACACCGTACCTTAGTAATTTAGAAGATTTACTAATTAACAAAGATGAGTGGTTATTACATAAAAGTAGCATTGCTGCATTATTAGACACATTGGGTCCTTGGTGAAATGGATATCATCTCGGTCTTCGAAACCGAGGGTGGGAGTTCGATCCTCTCAGGACCCGCCAATCTCCCTGTAGTTCAATGGATAGAACGACTCTCTCCTAAAGAGTAGATGCAGGTTCGATTCCTACCAGAGAGACCAATATAACCAAAAGATGTTGACTTACAATCGTTATAAGTATATAATACATACGAGATCGTAAGCAAATAGGCAAAGCTCTCACCTTTGGGTCGAGGACGGGGCACGACAATATGTCGCCTTTGGAGGTTCGAAGCCTCCCGATCTCACCATATAAAAGCACATTTAGCATATCTATAAGCTATGCACTTGGAAAGAACACCTCCGTTGAGAAAAGTTCTAAGTGTGCTTCTATATGGAACGGTCCTATAATGGTATTAGAGCAGATTGCTAATCTGTCGCTCGGCGTAATCCGGGTTCTGAGTTCGAGTCTCAGTCGTTCCGCCATATTTTTAACAAGAGAGAATCAAATGAAACCAGGCAAGACATTTAACCTTAGTAAACAAACAAAACGTTTTATGGCAACGATCACTAACGCAGAAGATCGTAATGCGTATAAACGTGCAATGATTCAAGCAGAACTTTGCAGTAAGATTGTTGTTAAGCATGAAAAGAAGGATCGCAATAGCGGTACAGTTTATAAAACAGCAGATACACCAGAACAACCGGTGTTGGTGTACAAGTAAAAAGATTATTCCCCAGTAGCACAGCGGTAGTTGCACTTGACTGTTAATCAAGGTGTCGGTGGTTCGATCCCATCCTGGGGAGCCATAGAATAAGTAGTATATGGGGGGTGTAGCTCAGTTGGGAGAGCGTTTGCTTTGCAAGCAAGATGTCGCAGGTTCGATCCCTGTCACCTCCACCAATTTTAGGAAATGTAATATGAGTAAAGGTTCGAGACCTCGTCCGTGTAGTGTTAGTCAAGAAGAATTTGCAAATAGTTTTGATAGAATATTTAGAAAACCTGACCCACGGGCGCGGGAAGATGCAGAAGCTGAAGACGAAGCATTCAAACTAGTTGACAAAGCTAGCAAGAACAGTTATAATACTATCACAGAGACAGACAAATAAGAATACGCCGGTTTAGCTCATTTGGTAGAGCGCCGCTCTTGTAAGGCGGATGTGGTCAGTTCGAATCCGACAACCGGCACCAGATACCCCGTCTACACTTCTACGTTAAGGAAGTGCGTAATTACAGTAACGATAACTGTACGGTGCATTGGATCTACCGCAAGGCTTCTATTCGGAGCGACTTGAGAAATCACAAAGGCGGGGACGATTGCCCGTCTAAATGGAAAAAGAACGTGGACAGAGTAACCGCTCAGTCTAGGGCTCATGTGGTGTGAGTAGCTAGACACTTTATTGAAACAGATTGCATCTTGTATGGCTCGCAAAATTCGAGACTCCCAGCTGGTGTAGTATGTTTCAATAAAGTATGCGGGGTTCGTATAGTGGTAATACCTTAGCCTTCCAAGCTAAAGCGAGGAGTTCGATTCTCCTACCCCGCTCCATTTTTCGTTAACTATAAAAGGTATATTATGGCATTAGGTTTAAGTCGTGGTCCAGAAATTGACACAGATAAATGTGTTGAGTTGTCAGGCGGTAATAGATTTGATTTGGTTATCATGGCAGCAGTACGTTGCCGTGAATTGGCTAGAGAGCATCGGCAAGCCGAACGTGGATACCAACTAAATGCGCCAGTCACTGCTCTGCTTGAATTTCAAACAGGCAAGATTGGCAGAGAGTATATTAGAAAAGTAAGATAAGAATTTTGCCTGGATAGCTCAGGGGTAGAGCGTCTCCTTTACACGGAGAGGGTCCGCGGTTCGAAACCGTGTCCAGGTACCATATATTCGGAGTGTGGCGCAGTCTGGTAGCGCACCTGGTTTGGGACCAGGGGGTCCAAGGTTCGAATCCTTGTACTCCGACCAATTTTAAAAGGTAAGATGTGAGAAAAATTACATTCTTTTCAACAATGTTGGGAGTAGAAGATGCATTTCCAATCATTCCGGCTAGCGAATATAAGCCGGCTTGGGTAGCTAATGCTAGAGAATCATATCTAACACATTTGAAAGAAAATGAAAATTTAGGAAATCGTGAATTTCATTTATATAGATGTCCTGGAATTTTTGACATTATGTCCCGTGGCTGGATTGTACCGTTGCCATGGGACGTGATGATTAAAACTAATGGCGACGGAGAAGGATTTTCTTGGTCAGTTCCTGATGGAATACTGTTTAAATTATATGACGGTCCTCTAGTAAATACCCATCATGCAGACGGAATTGCAAAGTCGTTGCCTCTGAAACCGGATGCGTTGAGGTCACTAATTAAATTTCATAGTCCATGGGAGATTATTGCTCCTCCTGGAGTTAAGTTTATTATAATTCCAATCCCATATGGCGACACTTGCGAATTTGAGCAGGTAATGGGAATTTTAGATCCTTCTATTAGTTCTGAACTAAATCCACAAGGTTATTGGAAAGTATTAAGTGGATCTCACATTATTCGAGCAGGTACTCCTATGATGCAGATTATTCCATTAACTGATGAAGAATTTCAAATTGATGTAAAATTTGCCAGTAAGAAAGAAATGGATTGGGTTAAGAAGCGTGAATATTTTTACAATTTATCGTTTATATTTAAACGTACATTAATGAAAGCCCAATACATAAAACATTTTTTTAGTAAAGATTAATCAGTTTAGCCAAAATATATAGACACAGACTTGATTCTGTACTATAATAGTCGTATAGCAAGTAACATTGTTAAGAAAGTTTTAGGATCGGTACAGCAACTTCATATTACATGGACTGCTAATCTTATGTTAATCGCTGGAGCCTGTATGGGCTTTGAAGGCTATTAGCAATAGTAGGATTAGATAGAGGAGTTTCGATAAGTCTCCTCGATAAAAACAAAAAGTAGAAAACGATCCTGTTTAGTCATAGGATGACTACAGCAATTTAAACTACTAAAGTAATTGCTATAGAAGGTGGTCGAAGGACACAGTAGAAATACTGTTCTAGAAATAGACGCTGACGGAATAGCTAGACCGGCAAAGCACCGGGTATGATTTACATACAGAAAAACATGTAATAGACAACATGAATTGTTGTTAGGGTCTGGGTGCTATAATTGGCCAGACCAGAAAATAAACAAATTGGCACGATCATCCTGTTTAAAGTTTTAGAATGTTAACAGCAACTTTAAATTTCATTCATATCGAAAATAAAATACATTCTGTAAAGGTAAAATAAAATGAACGCATTTGTAAACGCAATAGCAAATCAAGAAGCCCGTACTGCCAATGGCATGAAGGCTCGTAAGTCAACAGCTTCGGCGAACGTTGACCTGTTCTACAAGATCGGCGCAAGCCGTGGTAAGAACATTGTAGGCGACTTCACTGCCGCCTACGTAGAAAACTCTGACGTTGCACTTCGCATCGCACAATGGGCACGTGATGTCCGTGGTGGTGCAGGTGAACGTCAACTGTTCCGTGACCTTTTGGTCCATCTGGAAAAGACTGACCCAGATGCCGCTTTGGCTTTGCTGAAGAAGGTACCTGAAGTAGGTCGTTGGGATGACATCTTTGTCTTCTCTACCCCTGCTCTGAAGACAGCTGCCTACACAATGTTAGGTGATGCGCTTCGAGCACAAAATGGTCTTGCTGCCAAGTGGACACCACGTAAGGGCAAGATCGCGGCTGAAGTAAGAGCATTCTTTGGAATGACTCCTAAGCAGTATCGCAAGTCATTAGTAGCAATGACTACAGTTGTTGAAACACAAATGTGTGCCAACGACTGGGATAACATCAACTTCTCACATGTTCCATCTGTGGCTGCTCGCAACTACAAGAAGGCATTTGGACGTCACACTCCTCTGTTCGCAGAGTATGTGGCCAAGTTAGTATCAGGTGACAAGACTGTCAAGGTTAACGCCAACGCAATCTTTCCACATGACGTACTCAAGGGTGTTATCAACCACTACGATATGAACTTGAGCAAGGTTGACACTGACCACGTTGTGGCACAGTGGGACGCACTGCCAAACTACGTAGGTGAAGCAAGTATTCTACCATTGGTAGACGTATCTGGTTCTATGAGCTGCCCAGCTGGTAAGAACACAGGCGTAACTTGCATGGACGTTTCGGTTAGCCTTGGCTTGTACTTGGCTGACAAGAACAAGGGTGTGTTCAAGGACACATTCCTTACATTCAGTGATAAGCCTGCACTGATTACCCTAAAGGGTAATGTAGTCCAAAAGGCTGCACAAATGGTTAAGAGTGATTGGGGAATGAGTACTAACCTACACGCCGCTTTCACTAAGATCCTCGACGTGGCTGTCAAGGGTTCTGCACCACAAAGCGATATGCCAGCAATGGTATTGATCTTGAGTGACATGCAGTTTAACCAATGTGTTAAGAATGACGACAGTGCGATGGCGATGATCGAACGCAAGTTCGAAGCAGCCGGATACACATGTCCAAAGGTTGTTTTCTGGAACCTAAACGCAAGTGATAACGTTCCAGTTAAGGCAGACAAGAGTGGTGCCGCTCTTGTTAGTGGATTTAGTCCAGCTATCATGGCTAGCTTGCTAGGCGCTGATGTGGATCAATTCACTCCAGAAGGTATCATGCTTAAGACTGTAATGGTCCCACGCTACGATATCTAACTGTTGTAAAAACGCAACACTGAACCCAGTCAGCTTAGGTTGACTGGGTTTCTTTTTGACAGTATAATAATGACATGTATAAAGTAATAGGTAAAGAAGAAACATTCAAAGTTCTTACACTAGCAGAAGCAATGAACGTTGCCAAGCACATGAATGAATTTGTAAGAATTGTTGGCCCAGATTTTGAAGTATGCGGAATTTTTGGTGTTGATGAAGTAACGGATCCTAACTATAATGGTTGGATATCAAGAAAACAAGGAGTGTAAAATGCCATGGATTGAGAATGTAGCGGCCGCTGATATCCCAATTGGGTTTCATCATGCGGCTGGAGAGAATAGTATGTTAATCAGTATCACTGATCCTGCAAGTTGGAGGCCAACTGCTAAACACGAGTTCAAGGAGCGTCATGACTTTGAGTTTCTTGACATAGAAGAAAAAGACTTTGCTCTAGATGAAGCTATGCGGTGTAGTCATGAGCAGGCCGCAGAGCTTGTTCGGTTATTGCAACATGCATTGGCTAATCGTATGAATGTTGTTGTTCATTGCTTTGCGGGTATTTGTCGTTCGGGTGCGGTCTGTGAGGTCGGCGTAGCAATGGGGTTTGATGACACTGAGCGATTCCGTGCACCAAACTTATTAGTCAAGCATCGTATGATGAAGGCATTAGGCTGGACATACGATCCAGATGAAACGCCAGTGCCACTTGCAGGCGATGAGTTTATGCGCCAGGATGGGGATATTTAATGCTAAAGTGTTATCAACTTATTGGAGTTCCAGGTTCAGGTAAAAGTACTTGGATTAAAGATCAAATTTGGGCTTTGGGTCTAACTATAGTTAGTACAGATGCATTTGTAGAAGATTATGCTGAACAACAAGGTAAGACCTACTCAGAAGTGTTTACGGACTACATGCCCACCGCAGTTAACCTAATGGCTGAACAAGTTGTGTACGCACGGGAGCATGGTCATACTGTGATTTGGGACCAAACCAGTACCACTGTTAAAAGTCGTGCTCGTAAGTTTCATATGCTTCCGGACTATTATCATATTGCTGTAGTGTTTCGTACCCCAGAGCATAAAGAGCTTATGCGTCGATTGATGAGTCGTCCGGGCAAAGAAATTCCGGATCATGTTGTTGCCAGTATGATTGCCAGTTGGGAAGAACCTACTGAGGCCGAAGGTTTTAAAGAAATTTGGTTTGTGTAATAAATCACTTGACTAATTAACGAGTCTGTGTTATAATGTTAGACTAAACAGTAAAGGACATACTATGGCAGGCAAGGCAAAATCGGTTTATTTGACTATAAACCCAAAAGGTACATTTACAACAGCATTCCACAAGGTGTTCTTTGATGCCAAAGCATACAATGAGTATGTTAAGTCAGATGAGTTCAAAGCTAAATGGCCTAAAGAAGAGTATGATATTGTAAAAGAAACTTATTAATGAAAGGAGGCAATTATGCCTAGTGTATTCTTAGTAAGCGACACGCACTTTGGACACATGGGTGTATGCCGCTTTACACGTAACGATGGTGTTACAAAATTACGACCATACGACAGTCCTGAAGAAATGGACGAAGATATGATTGCCAAGTGGAACGCTCGAGTTAAACCCACAGATAAGGTCTATCACTTAGGTGATGCGGTTATTAACCGTAAGGCATTAAAGACATTAGGTCGCTTAAACGGTGACAAGGTCTTAATCCGCGGCAACCACGACATATTCCGTGATGACGAGTATAGGGCCTACTTCCGTGAATTACGAGCCTATCATGTTATGAACGGAATGATCTTAAGCCATATTCCGTTACATTCGGATTCGATGGGTCGTTTTGGTGTTAACATTCACGGACATACTCACGCTAACCGCGTGAAAAAAGCTCGTGGGGTTGATGCTAGAACTGGAGAAGTTTTATACAGTGACGAGAACGATGTCCGCTATCATTGTGTGTGCGTGGAACAAACTGACTTTGCACCTATCTTATTTGAAGAAGTTGTTGCACGAATTGAAGAAGAAGGTGGCACTGTTGGATTCAAGAACGGTAATGGTCCCACTATGTAACTTGTGGGACCATTATAATTTATAAAGTAGATATGACATGAGTACTAACGACTTTTATCAAAAACTTATTAAGCCTATCCGAGACCCGTATATTAATGATTTAATTAATAAAGTTGATTCATCAATATACAGTCCGTACGATAAAGAGTTAAATTGGGAAGAAAGAACGACTCCAATTAATTTACTAAAAACTAAATTCTTAGAATGGTCCAAGGACTGGGTAAGTGGTCTTGATCAATTTTCTTATGTTTACATAATGAACGGCAATACCGATAGCCTTAATACTATTTTTTTAAAATCAAATAATGGCATGGCATGGCAAAAAGGTGATTATAGTTATTACAATTTTTGGCATACTATACAGAGAAAACCGTATACCGAATTAGTTAACCCGCAGCCGGTATCTAATTTAGTAGTATCGTGGCCTGG
>Ga0209084_1004158_pt1 | contig 10266 bp, 18 predicted proteins | sample C_130820_MF_Meta_FD_187309 | JGI IMG/M metagenome (GOLD analysis project Ga0209084, IMG submission 187309) | Freshwater microbial communities from Lake Croche, Canada to study carbon cycling - C_130820_MF_MetaG (SPAdes) (version 2) | ecosystem: Environmental > Aquatic > Freshwater > Lake... | reverse complement strand
CATTTCATTCTCCTTTGGTTTAAAAAATGGGGGTCGCCGACCCCCGCATACACCCGTCAGCTTCAGACAAGCAGAGCAGGCAGGGTATTCTTTACAGGCGCGTGCTTGCGCTCCCAGTTGAGGTAGTAGGCAATGACCTCGGCAACAGTGTCATGCTTACCATTCTCTAGCTCAGCGTAGATACCATCGGTATCCTCGGCAAGCAACGCATGGTAGATGACGGCTTCATATGCGGCTAAGTCCTTGGCTCTAGTCCATGTGGTAGGCACAGCCTTGAACTGCATGAACAGCATGTTGATAGTGGTCGCTGGTATTACCTCAAGGCACGCTTGCAACTCATCGACATTTGCATTGAGCAACAACTCCTCCAAGTCCTCGACTTGTAGCATAGCGCCCTCCTCGTACACATCATCTGCATACTCATAGTCATCCTCACTCCAGCGTGGGTCATGTGCGGACAGCTTGCGTGTCATACCCACAGGGTCTGTGTCAGACTTCCATGTGTTGGAAGGCAGTGTCTTGTAACCACCGAACTCATCATCGTAGTCGTCATACGCACTGCCGTATGTACCTGCATAACGCGACGCATACTTGTACGATGACTGATAGTGCGGTATCAAGCGGCTTGGTCGCCATGCGTAGGTATTGCTGAACCACAAGCCATCATGCTCAACGCCTTGGTCTTTGTTGACATGGCTCATCTTGCCCTCACCATCCATGAACACGAAGCGATTGTCACCGATGAACTCGGCAATCATGTCGAGGAACTTGTCGTTGTGTACGAGAGGCGGATGCTCAGCAACGGGGCTGGATAGGTAGTCGTTGATGAAGTGCCAAGTATCTGACTTAGCCTTGTCAGCAGCATTGCCTGTGTGCAACACGCCGTTGTGCATCATCGCAACATAACCCTTGACAACATCATAGGGGTGGCAGTTCTCCATGTTGGTATGACCGTGCGTAGTCCAGCGGAAGTGGATAGCCAACTCGCGGTCATCGTTGGGTAGCTTGGAGATGAACTGCGTAGCGTCAGCGACAGACTTGGGCAATACCTTGGTGACCTTGAGCCCCTTGGTTGTCGAGTACATGATGCCGATGCCATCGGGGTTGCTGGTGTAGATGTCACTCAACATGCCGTGTGTGTTGAGCAGGGTCGAGCGGATTTTGGCAGATGCGCCAGTGATGATTAAACACATAGTATGGTTCTCCTTTGATTGTTTGATTAGTTGATTGCGAAGCTGTTAGTGAAAGTGCCTGCGGGTTGCAGATGCCACTGGCATGTGTCTCGGTTGAGTGAGTACACAACATCTTCGGCACCAATCATGTTGTCGTCTGCACCTGAGTATGGGAAGTACATAACAGAGGTGTCACCTACCTCGCCGTACTCAGCATGCAGGCTTTCTTGGTCGATGAACGCTAGTGCTGCATCACCTTGGTCGACAACCAGCGGGTAGTTGGTGCTGTGTCGTCTCTCGTGTGCTGGCGCAGGTGGCACAACATCCTCGCACTTGACCTCGGCAGGCTCAGCACCCTTGGCTGTGGGACGACGACGCACACCATACCAATCGGCAAGATGTGGATAGCGATTGTCAGTAGTCTTGAGCCACTTGAGGAACGCTACGCCATCGAGGTCACGCATACTTGCAACACGACAGAACATCACAGCAGCATGGGTAAACTCAAGCTGGGCAAGCAAGCGTTCTTTCTTGAGGGATGCACGATAGATGCGTAGCTCGACAGTGTTGTAACGACCTGAGTCATATGTCGGCACACCTAGACGCTTAGCCTCGGGTCGCTTGAGGTTAGCGATGTTGACCATCGTATAGCGGTCACTGCTCTTGCCCTTGAGTGCCTTGGATGGATTGGTAAGCTCGGTCTGTGCCTCGGTGCGACAGTAAGAGCGAGCCTGCGAGTCCATGAGTGGATGACGACCAGCTATCTTGCGGATGAACTCGGCGTTGGACTCAGCGTTGATGAGCATGATGAACTTGCCGAGGGTCAACGAGGTGAACGCACGAGAGTCGATGTGTACATGCATACCGCAACACCCAGTCTTCCATGCGCTGTAGTCGCTGGATACGCTCCACTTGCTGAACCGCTCGATGTGCTCGTCAAGACTGCGAGGCGCAGTCACAATCTCAAGACCGCCATCGGGTAGCGAACCATCGGACTTGCATACGCAGTACTCATAACCCAACTGCCTACGCACATCCTCGACCGAGTCGCTCATAGAGTCACGAGTGACCAACTCAAACTCGACACCCAACAAGAAGTTACCGAATGGTGCGCTGGTAAAGCTAGTATCGGGGCTCAGATGGTCGAGCACATTGGTGCTGTACGACATGAGTCGGTCGGTGTTGCGGTCGTTGTCGTCGGAGTCGCTGTCATCATCCTCATCGTGGTCAGGCTCGCAAGACAACCACTGGTCGTAGTAGTCGTCGTAGTACGCATCGTCTCGCAGCATATGCTCGTCGGTGTCGTTGGCATAGACAACAAGGTCGTCGTTCTCCATACAAGCGTTGCAGTAGTGGCGCATACGCCCATTGACACGCACACGACCTGAGTTACCTGTGCTGTCGATGTGGTCGCAGTACATAACCTCGTTGTGCAGACCCATGCCGTTGTTACCCATCACCTCGGACATACGATTGAATACAGCGTGATGCAGTGCACTGTCGGAGTCATAGTTATCCATGAACACATCCTCGCAATGCGACGAGTCACTCAAGTGGATAGCCTCACGAATCATCTGCCCCATCATCTTGCAGAAGCGACGAGCATCCCTGAACCCATCGGCACTGTAACGAATACCCTTGTGCCAAGCTCGCCGAGTGTCGTCTCGTCTCATGGTATCTACGGGGGTCAACGCCCTTGCACGCATAGACTCAGAGACAGCAGTGACACGACGAACATTTACTCCGCTGTTCAGCCGATACGCAACATCCTGAAGCAGTTGGGAAGTGTAGATGTACAAGCCCTTGGTCATGAACCACACACGCTCAGCCTCGGTGACCTCACGGAAGTCGCAGGTAATAGTGCGACGACCAAGACCACCATCACCCCAGCGTGCGTTTGCCCATTCTTCGATACGACTATTCAACACGCTCAAGTCACGCTGGTCGCGCAACGAGTAAGGCATGCTGTCGTAGTGGTGGTGGTCGGGGACAGTGTCTGTGCCGATGAGCTTGTGACCATCGTTACTCATGTGATACCCACACACGACACCAAACGCTTGCATGAACACGAAGGTGTGGGTGAAGTCGACATCGCCTAATACACGACCGATGGCTTGGGGTGTGCTGCGCACAGTTGTTGTTGAAAGAAAAAGTTTCATGTTGTTTCTCCTAGGTTGTTTTATGTTTGCTTTCAATGGGAGAGGTTTCTCTCCCATGTCGTTGACAGACTTGGCAGTCTGCTTAATAAAATACTTCTGCTTGCACTGTTACACCTAACACAAATCTATCTGCGTCATAACAAAAACTACGCGCATTTAAATCTTTGATGTAGGCGTCCACTGTTTGGCTGTTGACCATAGCCATCTTTGCTAACTCACGCTCGTTGAGTAGTGCACTCGCATCAAATTTATAGCCTATCTTTTCAGTAATGGGGCAGGTTGTTACTTCCATTACTTGATAGCAGTAGCCAACTTTAAAGATGCCAAAACATTTTGTGTCAGCGAATGTCACCATGTCCCCCACATTTGCAATGCCTTGCTCGTGCGATTCTTTGAGCGCTTTGATATATTCTTTTTCAATATCTTTTGCGAGGTCGTAAATTGGATGCAACATAAGTGCTTCTCGTTTAGTTTCAAGCGCTTTTATTTCACCATTGACGAGCTGTACTTTGTTAATTGCGTGAGCGTATGTACTGCGTGCTTCCATTAGTTTGTTGGTGTGTTTCATTTCAGTTCTCCTTCCAATTCCATAAGATATGCATCGAGTGCCTTGGCTCGCTCTAGTTCAGTCTCAAGCATCTCTAGCGTATCGATGATTAGGTCGAGGCTCTCGCCATATGTGTCGTTGTCCGTTGGCTTGCGCTTCTCAGCGTTGCTCATTGCGTTGCGTAGGTCATACGCTGCGAACAATGCGTTCTGTATGGGTTCCAGTTTCATTCTGTTTCTCCTTTGGTTTGAATTTCATTAGTAATCTGCACAACCACGAATGCGTGCCATGCAGGGCTGACTGTGTCTCTGTAATGCAGGGCTGACGGCAGGTCATCAAACGCCTTACCTGTTAGTGCTACTGCTTTACTGCAACTAGGTTGCGTACCCATTACATAAAACTTCATTGTGTTTCTCCTTCTTTGAGGTCGGTCTCTCTAATCAACGCACGCAGTTTGTTGATAGCCTGTTCGACTTGTTCGCAACAGTCATCGCGTTCTCGTATGTCGTCAATGTTGTTAGCGACAAAGCGCAGTCGTTTCACAACACCTACTAACTCGCCGTTGATGTACTCAAGCGTCTCTTGCATCACAGTATCTAATCTCATTTCACTTCTCCTTGTTGCGGTTGTTGATTGCATCGAGTGCCTCACTAGCACAGGCATCCCATGCGCGTGGACTTATGAAGCCGTTGTCAGGTAGCGGGTTTGCTTTGACTGACTCTGCATAATCGGCTATTGCTTCGATGATGAAGGCTTGCATGAGCACGCCTTGTTTGCTGTATGTCATCATGTGTGTGACGAGTTGTATGTTTGTCTTTTGTTTCATTCTGTTTCTCCTTTGATAATTACCATCAGTTGCATCCCTAGCAGGAACGCACTACCCAGCGCCATGAATATCCACAGATACCCACCACCTATCTCCACGACTTGGTTGATACCCAGCGCCATCGTGTTGTAGAGCACGAGGCTCAGGAATATGTGACTCAGTACTGCTCTTGCTCTCATTTGCTTTCTCCTTTGTCAGTCATTGCGTATGCCCAATCGGAATACAAAACCTTACCGCCTATCGAACAGCGCAAGTACCCCAACGAGACGATGTACAACAGCGCCTCGCCAATCATTGCGGTGTAGTACGCAGTCATTACCACACGCTCACGCCAATTTATTTTTTTCATGCTATCTCTCCTTCTGCTAAACAGTTAAGCCCATACAGGCAGTCCTTCACTACCTCGAGTTGCGCGCGCACCTCGTCTCTTTTGTTGCGCTTGGTCAGGTTGTCAGTGACAAACACCAAACGCCAACGCAAGTCATTAAACAAACCATGCAGTTCGTCTTTAGTCATCGCTTCCATTTTTGTTTTCATAATGCTTCTCCTTCAAAAATCACACGGCTCGTGCACAAACAAACCCTCTACGGGCAACTCGACAGCAAGCGTCTGCTGTGCTCTACGCAGTCTTGATGCTGCTTTGAACCTCTCGCACATACGCTTGAACGAGTGGCGTTTCATTAGCACAATGTGCCGTTGCTTTATCTGTCTTGCTTTCATGTTGCTCTCCTTATGAGTATGTGTTTGATTTGACCCGCTCAAGAAACAGTTGGTTCAGCCTTTCCTGTACCTCCGCCCACTTGTCCCCATACAGCACTTGCAGTGCCATACCGACAGACCAACGCACATCGTCAAAGTCCTGCATGTGGTTGACTGCTTCGGCAATTAGCTCATCGGTGTTAATTTGAATTAACGCTTTCATGTTGTTTTTCCTTTGGTTGAACAAGACCGCATCCCTGCGGTTTCGGCTAATCAAGCCTCGTCAGTTGCCCTTACGCCACCCAAGATGCTTCGTCAATTTGTTGCGCTTTCATTTGGCAAGCATTCGCATCTCTCAGCGTTGCCAATGAAATGAATTGCTGAGAAACAATGTCGCCATGTTTGCCGTACACGTTTATGCAAACTTCATCCACATTAATGAATGCCTCCACATAACCATTGTTCTTGCCGATGTTTATGACTGCGCTCTTCACGCTGTTGTCCAATGTGTCTACTGTCAGTTTCATTTTGCTTCTCCATTTAGGCTAGTTTGCGGATGGTCAGCGGCATAGCCCAAGCTCCGTTGACCAGTTGGGAGAGGTTTCTCTCCCGAGGTTTAGACACCCGTCAAAGCCCATGCCATGTCGCAGGTACAGGCTCGTTGGGTTGCATTGCTCTGATAATCTTTAGCGCATCCTTGATGCGGGTAAGCGCCTGTGCGTTCTCCTCGCTAGGGTCTACCATGTGATTGCTCTCGGCTACCCCCAGCGCCTTGATGGTGCGACGCTCAAGCCTCGCCCTTTGCTTGTTGTGCAGAATCACAGGCACTGTGCGTAGGAAGGGTACTTTTGTCTTTGCCTTGGGCTTGTGCGGTATGGCACTGAACGCATCACACACCTCATCACGAATTCGCTGAGGAACATAATCACTCCAATGCGTACGCTCAGGATGTATCTGCAAAGGCGTTTGGTTTTTCTCTCGGCGCAGTAAGTAGAGCTTCTCCTGCACCCTGTCCAGTACCAAAAGGTAACCTTCCAAGGCATCGGCTCTCTCTGTGCTGCCCTTGTACCGCATGATTGACCTCACAGTCTTGCGCTCATGTATCAACGGCGCAAGGAACTCACCCCATTGCAAGTCCATCTGCCGTTTGTGTGCGCCCTCGCTACGCTTGTGCTCTTTCTGCTCATCAACGATACGCTTGATGGATTCCATCTCAAGAGGTGTTATTCCCCTGTCAACAAGCGCGTTGTGTAGCTGATTTGCGCTCAATTTCATGTACTTTGTGTACTGGTATCCCATGATAATCACTCCTGTGTTAAAAACTGTCCGACATTGCACGCCGAGTGTAAAGCATTCGGACACTTTATGTGCATGATATGTATAGGTATTCTCAATTCGGTTCCGCAGTATACATATAATTCCACAGTACCAAAGCCCCAAAGGAACTTTGTCCAGCGGAAACAACCGCGAGCATGGGTGCACGTATATAAATACATTTCTATATCTATATCTTTATAAATATATATGTATATATAAGTAAGAGAAGTTGGAACTCATTACAAATCAACAACTTAAAGTGTCCAATCGCTACGCACTCGTCGTGCAATCATGGATAGTTGTCCGTAAGTGTGATAATCACACTTTGGAGAGAATTCTCTCCCGTTCAGAATGATAATGACATTTGCTTGGGTGCTTGCACCTTGTCGAGCCACGCCTCGAATGCCTCATCAGACGCAAAGGTTTCCTTCAGGCTGTGCTTGATGCTATACACAGTAAGGAACTTGTAGTTGAGCATGGTTGGGTTGGGGTAGTACTCTTGCATACGCCACTCTACGCCTTTGATGGTGAGAGTGCCGCAATCTTTGAGCAGGGGGAAGTGTGTTGAACGCATGATAATCTCCAATTAAATCGGGCAGGATTGCCCCCAAAGCCCACGAGCATGGGCTTGGAGAGTTTCCTCAGTATTTGCGGAATGTTGGGTTGTCCGCCAAGAACGCTTTGAGTTCTACGCCGAGGGCTTTAGCCCACTTGCGCTTGTTGGTGCGGAAACAATAATCTTGCAGGGTTACAAGTCGTAGGTAATGTTGTGTCATGGTGATAATCTCCGATTGGTTGGACAAGAAAAGAAACAGCGGCACAAAGCCGCTGTTAGATACGGGAGAGAAATCTCTCCGATTACTCGAAAGCAATAGAAGCACGCAATTCAGTGATGAGTGCGTCAAACTCTGCCTTGGTCATGCCTGAGTTGATAATCTCGTTGAGCACAGACTTGAATACCTTTCGGGGTGCAATCACTTGCACACTGCGACCACTCGACTCAGGCAACTCAGTCTCAGGGCGGATGATGTGATAACGAAACTTCGAGTAACCCTTGTAGTAGGCACTCTGCGCTTCCTTGGTGCGGTCGTCTCTCGACTGGGAGAGAATTCTCTCCGCAGCTTTCAAGGTGCAGTCTGTGTAGCCCATGATGAATTGCACAATGCAGTCGTGCATCAACTGTGCCTGTTGTTCAGGCGTTGCCTTTGCATACTCTCTGTGCGCCCCTAGGGTTGATGCGTGTGTCGTGCGCTCGGCTTGACCCAAAGCAAAGAACAGTTGTGTTGTTGTGACGGCGAGTTTCATGATGTGTTCCTTTCAAGAACGATGTGAGGGCATGAGTGCCTCGTACCGATTAAAGCTAATCCCTAATCGATACCTCTATTGTAAGAATGGGGGTAAACTGAGGTACTACTGGGCTGGTCAAATCGGCAATAATCGAATACCTTAGACCCCACCTACCCCCCACCAACCCATATACATGGCGTGCCCCCCTTGTTACATGAACACTATTCCCCAACCATTCTCTACAACTCAATTTAGTACTTTACATTTACTATAAAAATTTTATAAAATTTGGTGTCAATCGTTGGACAAAGCCCATAAAAAAACCCCCTGACTTTCATCAGGGGGTGAAACGGCGGAGTATCTATCCAACCGAGGAGAAGCAACTGGCAACTGCTTGCCACATCACTCAAGAAATAGTATACACTCCGCGCATCGCAGGTACAAGAAACTTATGCGCCCATGCTAGATCACCTTATTGATTTTGAACCCGAAGTGGCTGACCACTGGGGTAAACCTACGCCGCTTGAAAAAGAACATCCGGCAGACATGATCGACGCTCAAGTAAAAACAACAGACTGGCTTAAGAGTCTTGGAGCCGCAGACACAGATACTGTGGTCAGCCAAGCAGAAGTCAAAGCAGCGCGGGGCGCGTTCACCAACCTAGTCTCTGCCGCCCCAAGCGAAATCACGCACGAACAATTAGCGCAGATCAAAACGCCTGCCGCGGTGCAACACTTAGTTGGGATGCTGACCGCCTATGACTGGGAGTTTGTACAGCAGGCCAAAGAACTCAGAGGCTACACAGTTGCCAAACTGTTGGAAGAATGCGAAAACCCTAGCGCTAATATCCGACTAAAAGCGTTGGGATTATTGGGTAAGGTCACAGAGGTTGGGTTGTTCACCGACAAGATTGAAGTCAAGAAGTTAGACCTGACAGAAGAAGAGATTGACCGTAAGCTCAAAGAGAAGCTGGCCAAGTTCATGAACGTGTCCGACGCTGAGTACACAGACATTGAAGAGATCGACACGTCCGACGCACCTGTCGAAAACGAAGCTGAAAATAAAGATGAGTGAGCACATACTTACCCAGCAAGAGGCCACGGCGCTTTATGCCAAGCTGCCGCTGATGAGTCCGCGAGAGAAATTAGAGACGTTGGACATGTTGGACAGATCAGAAAGCTTCAAGACAATTAGGTCAGCACGCACTAACATGATTGAGTTTTCCAAGTACGTCTACCCCGGATTCAAGGTAGGGCCACACCACAGGAAACTGGCCAAGATATTCCAAGATGTGATTGAAGGCAAGAAGAAGCGCGTCATCATCAACATTGCCCCACGTATGGGTAAGTCTGAGTTTTCGTCTTACCTGTTCCCCGCGTTCTTCCTAGGTAATTACCCTGACAAGAAAATTATCATGGGAACGCACACCGCTTCGCTGTCTGAAGACTTTGGTCGGCGGGTTCGTAACTTACTGGATGATGAGCAATACCATGAGCTTTTTTCCAAAACAATTGTTGCAGATGACCAAAAGGCTGCTGGAAAGTGGAGTACTGCTGCTGGGGGCCAGTATTACGCTGCTGGTGTTGGTGGTGCTCTTGCCGGTCGCGGTGCTGACCTGTTCGTTATTGATGACCCTCACTCGGAACAAGACGTAAAAGCAAACAGTCGTCTAGCGTTTGACACGGCGTGGAGTTGGTTTCAAACTGGCCCGTTGCAGCGCCTGATGCCGGGTGGAGCGATCATAGTAATCATGACGCGTTGGGGGCCGTTGGACTTGACCGGCAGACTCATACAGTATCAGGTAAGTAATCCCGACAGCCCACGCTGGGAGATTGTGGAGTTGCCGGCTATCTTGAACGAAGACACGGACAACGAGAAGTCCCTCTGGCCGGAGCAGTGGCCACTGGAAGCGCTGAAGTCCGCCAAGTCCTCAATGGATCCCCGCTACTGGAACGCGCAGTACATGCAGCAGCCGACCAGTGACACAGCGGCTATCATCTCAAGGAAGCACTGGCGGATATGGGAGGGGGACGAGCCGCCCACTTGTGAGTACATCATTCAGTCATGGGACACGGCGCATGAAACCAAAACCACATCCGACTACTCTGCCTGTACTACTTGGGGGGTCTGGTACAACGAGGAAGAAAATGATAAGCCCCAGCTTATTCTCCTTGACGCTTTTAAAGACCGAATTGCCTTCCCAGAACTCAAACAGTACGCCTTCAAACATTGGAAAGAATGGCAACCCGATGCCTTCAT
>Ga0209084_1004156_pt1 | contig 10270 bp, 7 predicted proteins | sample C_130820_MF_Meta_FD_187309 | JGI IMG/M metagenome (GOLD analysis project Ga0209084, IMG submission 187309) | Freshwater microbial communities from Lake Croche, Canada to study carbon cycling - C_130820_MF_MetaG (SPAdes) (version 2) | ecosystem: Environmental > Aquatic > Freshwater > Lake | place... | reverse complement strand
AGTGCTTACACAGGACTTAATTTTATGGGTTCCCTTTTTGAATACCAAGGATTTAAAGGGAAAGTCCTTATCCTAGCAAACTTAATTTTACCTTCTATCGCTTTAGGCATTCGTCCTTTGGCAGTTATTACTCAATTAACAAGGAGTAGTATGTTGGACGTTCTTTCAGTTGATTATATAAGAACGGCTAAATCTAAAGGTTTATCCTTTGGTTTAGTAGTTTGGAAACATGGTCTAAACAATGCCTTAAATCCAGTGATTACTGCAGCTTCTGGATGGTTAGCATCAATGCTAGCTGGTGCATTTTTTATTGAATATATATTCAATTGGAATGGATTGGGCAAATTAACAGTTGATGCTTTAGGAGTAAGTGATTTCCCAGTAGTAATCGGTGCCGTTATATATATTAGTTTAATTTTTTTAATAATAAATATAATAACTGACTTTCTATATGCTATTTTTGACCCCCGAATTAGGATCTAGGATTTTCTACTTTTAATCGCCTCTATAAAATCCATTAGAAAATTAAAGGATTCATTATTATTAGTGGTAAATAAAGATTTTAATTCTATGATTCCATCCAAATATAATTCTTCAAAATAAGATTTGACATATTCATCAATATTATACTTTTTATATAATGACAAAATAACTTGTAAATCTTCATTATTAATTATATTATCTGACTTATACATAGATAATAAATATTTTTTATCAACTTCATTCGCAATTTTAAGTGCATGGAGGTAAACCAATGTTTTTTTCTTAGATAATATATCCCCACCTAATTGTTTACCAACCTGCAAAGAATCACCAAAACAATCCAGCCAATCATCTTGAACTTGAAAACTTATTCCTAATTTAAGTCCTGCATTATAAATTTTTTCTTGAACAATCAAGGATTGTCCACTACATAGAGCCGCTAATTCAAAACAGGTCGCAATGAGTTCTGCTGTTTTAAACTGAATCATTTCCAAATAATCCGATTCATCAACCACTTCAATATTTTGGAAATCCATATCCAACTGTTGTCCTTGACAAACGATTCTCGCCATTCTATTAAACATTCTTAACCCCAATGGAAGAATATTTTCAGGAAGCCTTGCCATATAGTCATAGGCAAAAACAAGCATAACATCACCAGATAAAATTGCTGTATTGGTATCCCATTTACGGTAAACCGTTGGTTTTCCTCTACGTAATGGGGCATCATCTAATACATCATCATGAACTAGGCTAAAATTATGGAACACCTCCATTGCAATTGCAGCAGGATATAAACTTTGATCACTCGCACCAAACGCCTTCCCAGTAAGCATTAAAATTAATGGACGCAAACGCTTTCCGCCTAGATCCATCATATATTGAGCTGGAGAAAATAAAGTAGATGGATGTAAGTTTTTAAAAACTTCCTCTTGGAGCTTATACTCTAATTGAGATAAAATGGTTTTCAAATTAGGACAATCTTTATAGTAGATTCAAAGTTATAACCATTTTAGTAAAAGACTGTTTATTGAAAGCCTAACAGAAACAATAATTATTCTTTAGTCCAATCAAAAGTGGAAATAATTTACCACCTTAATTGAATTTAAAAACTTCAATTAATCATTTGTTATGAATTTCATTTTTTTTGACAAAAAGGAAACCGACACCATTGAATTCTTCATCAAATTGATTTTACAACGGTTGAATAATATAATTTAAAATTTTGACTAAAATATTTACTTTTTTAATTAAACTTATTTAAAATATAAATATTTTATCCTATAGTATCTATCATTAATTATATTTTAAACTAAAATACATTTATTTAATTTATAAACGCAGCAAGAAAAAATAATTAGAATAAAATTTAAAAGAAAACCTAGATTAAAGGAAATTTTGAATTAAAATAATAGCACGAATATTAATTCTAGAAAAAAATTTTCTAGAATTAAATATAGAATTAGTAGTGAAAACAATTTTTGTCTCTTCTAAAATCAAGTAATATTAGAGATAAAGCAAAAATCCTTACTCTACCTTTTTAAATTGCTCATAAGCATTGATAATGTCTCTTACTATCTTATGCCTTACCACATCTCTAATACTCAATTCTACAATAGATATTCCTGGGATGTCTTTGAGCAAGTGAATTGCATTTAGTAGCCCAGAGGAGTTTTTTTTAGGTAAATCGATTTGAGTTAAATCTCCTGTAATAATAAACTTAGCATTAGGACCCATACGGGTCAAAAACATTTTTAATTGAGTATGAGTTGCATTTTGAGCCTCATCTAAAATAACCATGGCATTGTTCAAAGTACGTCCACGCATAAAGGCAAGTGGAGCAACCTCAATAGTACGGGATTCCAAATAGACCTTAAGTTTATCAGGAGGTACCATATCATACAATGCATCATAAATTGGACGCAAGTAAGGGTCAATTTTTGCAGTTAAATCACCTGGAAGGAAACCTAGGTTTTCCCCTGCTTCCACCGCTGGACGAGTAATTATGATTCTTTTTATTTCTTTCCTTTTTAAAGCACGCACTGCCAATGCAACGGATGTATAGGTTTTACCTGTTCCTGCTGGACCTATAGCAAAAACCATATCATTTTTAAATGCAGCCTCTACCAACGCTTTTTGATTTGGTGTTTTGGCTTTAATTGGATGTCCATCTATACCAACAAGAAGAAATCCATCGTCTTTAAATTCCACTTCTTCTGGGGTGGAACTTCCCCCAATAATATCCACTAAACGTTCCTCGGTCAATGTAGTAAACCTAAGAATGTGTGTAACCATTAATTGAATTTTGGTACTGAGTTCTTGCGTTTCATTTTCATCACCTTTAATAATGATTTCATTTCCTCTGGCGACAATCTTGAGCTTTGGATAAGCCGCTTGAATCAATTTTAAATTTTGATTATTAATACCTAGTACCTCTATCGGATGTACATCATCCAACTTTATTTTGATTTCATTCATAAAACACTTGCAATATAAAGCGGATTCTGATTAGATAGTGGTTTGCTCATCATTTGTTAATACAATGATGTTATCCAATTGTGCATAAGCCATTCAAAATGTCAATATCTTTGGATTGAGTCCAATTCAACACTAGCAATAATTGTATTCCGTACTTAAAGCAAAAGCTTTGAATACATTTATTGGACTAATTTTAGAGTCTTGAAGAAGGTTCTGGGATAATTCAGTAGAAGAAGCTTCTTGCCCTATCAAATCTATATAGGAACGGTCTATATAGGCGGTAATTTGACTAGAGGTAACTCCGTTATTTGGAGCCTTTTTTCCTTTAACTTCGGAGGATTCATAGACGGTTTTATTTTCCGTTTTCGTACACCCAACGAATAAAATTGTTAGGCAAAACAAACCCAAAAAGGATATGACCTTGACTACAAAAAATGCCTTTGATCATATTTTTACCATCATTTGAAGTTTTTAGTACTTATTTGACCATATGAAACTACAAAAAGTTTAAGATATATGATATTAAATTATTGGTTTTCTGCTTTTAGGATAAAGGAATCACATTATTAAGAAGTTGTAAGGTATTAGCTTTGTAATGTGAATTTTGCTGCAATCGACATCGGGAGTAATGCCATCCGCTTACTTTTTGTGAACGTCACCACGTATAAGGAAGAAACTCATTTTCATAAAATTAGCTTAACAAGGTCACCCGTTAGGCTAGGTTCCGATACTTTTTTAAATAATCACATTTCGGACGATAAAAAGGAAGACTTGATTAAAACCTTAATCGCTTATAGAAACCTAATTGAAGTTTACAAGGTTCAGGATTATCTATGTTATGCAACATCGGCAATGAGAGACGCATCTAACGGCCTTGAAGTTGCTAAGGAGGCTTCGGAACGTTCTGGAGTGCCGGTCCATGTGATTTCTGGTGAACAGGAAGCAAAAACAATCTTTTCAATACATGCTGCTGAAGATATTGATCCAGAAGGTGCTTATTTATATATTGATGTCGGCGGTGGAAGTGCAGAACTCACCTTTATAAATAAAGGCAAACATGTAGCTAGTGAATCCTTTAAAACTGGGACTATTAGAATTTTAGAAAACATTGTCCAGGAAACAGAATGGACAAGAATGAATAAATGGTTGCATACCTATACCTTTGGCCACAAAAAGTTAGAGGCCATAGGAACTGGTGGAAACATTAACAAAATTTTTAAATTCACTAATACAGATGAAGGAAAACCTGTCAGCTATCAAAAGTTAAAAGACTGTCAGGAATTTCTATCTAATTATACTTATGAACAACGTGTCAGTATTTTAGGTTTAAGAGAAGACCGCGCTGATGTAATCGTTCCTGCCTGTAATATATATTTACATATTATGAACGAGGCCAATATCAAAAAAATATATGTCCCTAAAGTTGGATTAGCAGATGGAATGATCCACCTAATGTGGGATAAATATAAAAATCAGAATTAATATTTCTTGATTACTTTTGCAATCGATTATTGGTTTGTGCTATTAGCAAAGTACAATTAATAGGGAATCCGTGTTAAAATCCGGAGCTGTTCCCGCAGCTGTAATCCTCTTTGGATGTATAAAAGCATTCAAAAAAAGCTTTCACCAAAACATTAAACCACTGAAGGAGCAACATCCTTTGGGAAGGTTTAGGTGATGCAAGGCCGAGGAAAGCCAGAAGACCTGCCAAAAATCATTGTTAGTCAACTACTTTCGGGAGAAAGGTATTTGGTACTTTAGTCTGTGGGGCTTAAATATGCAGAATGATAGGCATATATGTCGCAGGTCGAATCCATTACTTGTACCCTGTTTTATTTTGATTATCAAGTGCTTGAATTGTTACTTGTTTAGAAGAATATATCATGAAAAAACTCATCACTCTGGCGTTATTTACCCTATCTTTACTTCAAGTTGCTCATGCAACTAATATTAGCAAAAGTGTATATTTTGCCTCAGGAGGCCGATTTGGAATCGACAAATATGTCAAATTTTACAATTATGACCTCAAAACTAAGAAGGTAACAATATTTGATTCTTCCCTGGGGTCATTTACCAATGCAGTATTAGTCCATAATGGAAAAGCTTATTTGTCCGCGGAATCTAAAATATGTGTTTATAATACATCAGACAATAAATTATTTGATACCTTTAGAGTTCCTGGAGTAGTTAAAATACTAGGATATAAAAACTACATCATATTTGCAAAAGGGTATGGTGCAGTTGGATCCACAATGGAGGCATATAACACTAAAACTAAAAAATGGACTTCCATTGACAAAGCTGAAACCCTTTCTATTAATGATGCTTGTATATATAATAATAATATCACTGCAACTTGTGGCGGAGGATTTGGAACGCCAGATTCTAGCTTTACAATCAGTTTCAAAATCGATACAAACGGAGCAATTACACACACTGGCAAATTATTCACTGGGAATTTAGATTTTGGTTTAAATAAGATATTTGCTACATCCAACAATAAAACTATTGCAACCTCTTCTCCTTATTCTAAAACAGGAAAATATTACAGTTTTGATGGAACTAGTTCAGTAAAAGATACCGTAAGAATTAAAGGATTGAAGTTTGGTGCAGGTGTAGATCATTTAGACAGTCTGTATGCAAATATTAACGATACACTATATAGACTAACTAATCCTTCAAATAGATCTAGTTATACTAAAATCTATGTAGGTAAATTTACCAATAGTATAATCGATACTATTAACAATGAATTTTATTTGCTAAATAATGATTATTCTAATCCTGATAAGGTAGTTAGAATTAAATTTTCTTTCAACGGAGGCGTAACTAAAATTGTAGATACCTTTAAATTAGGTACTTCCACAGAAGCGATTGCTATTGAATATCAAAATCAAACTGCGATTGAAGAAGTAGCAAGCAAAACTCATGAAATAAGTATTTATCCTAATCCGACACAAAATCAACTATTTATTAATTGCAATAAATCAAATATAAAAGCGAGTCTATTTACAATGACTGGACAATTAGTCTTGAATGTCAATTTAATAGAAAACAACAATGGTCTTGATTTAAGTAATTTAAAATCGGGCATATACGTATTGCATTTAAATGGACCAGAGTTTAATAAAACTCTCCAAATTATAAAAAATTAAACTTTTAGAACTCCATATTATTAAAAGGTCAGGCTTTTTTATAAAAGATTGCCTGACCCTATTTTTCTTTATTTTAGGCGGTTTTTTAAGTATTAAGGGTCAATCGGATACAATTAATATGCATCCAATCAATATCATACATGCCAAAAAACAATTTATAAATCAAGGTAATATTCTAGTTATTGATTCTTTAGAATTAATAAGACAAAGTACCGGTACTTTATCAGATATTATTAAATTAAATTCACTCACTACTGACAAACAATACGGCCCTACCCTTTCTTTGTTAAGCTTTAGAGGGATTTCCACCAATGGGACACTATATTTTGTTAATCGGATCCCGATTATCTCTTCAACTTTAGGAACATTTGATCCTAGTATTCTACCTAATTTATTATTTAAAAAGGTATCGCTTTATTATGAATCCGAAGGACTTCAATATAGTTCTGGAGGTGTTGGGGCGTTGATAAATATGGATTTGAAATCTGCAAGGGACTCTCAATTTTCAGTTTCGAGCACCGTAGGGAGTTTTGGGAAGCATCAAATTAGTATAGACTTGCCTTTGATCCAAACAAGAAGCACTGGTCTAAGAATTGGAATCTATAGGGATTTTGCAATCAATAACTATCCATTTATTAACTATTATGCCGTGCCTACTTTTGGGGCAAATGGACAAAAAAGTTATCCAATCGAAAAGTATCACAATGCCTTTAGGAATACCAATGGAGCAATTGTTCAAATAGATAATAGACTCAATAAATATTGGACTGCTGAATCGTTTTTATGGTATCAGACCTCCAATGCTGGAATTCCTAATACTATATCTACTACCAATTCAAATCAATCTAAGACCGATAGTTCAATCAGAATTGGAACATCGATTAATTATAAAGAAAAAACCTCTTTCTGGAGAAATGATGTCGGTTTTACTAAAGAGTATTTGCGCTACAAACTCCCAACTCAGAATATAAATAATCTATTTGCTATAAGTAAAATATTTGCCCAATCCACTTTTGACGATGAACTACTTAAAGGAGCACTTAAATATTCCTTATCTGGTCAGTTTATTCAGGATAAGGCAAGTTCTCCTAATTTTGTCGGAGATAAATATTTGAATCGGTATTCTTGTTATTCAGGATTTAGTCTTGGAAGAGATTCATCAAACCATCTAATAAGTCTAAAAAATAGGATTGAATGGATAAATAATAAAATGATGCCTTCCTCTGTGCTTTCAATTAATTATAATGTATTAGGAATAAAAAAGGAATCATTATTTATCAAGTTTCAAGTTTATAAGAATTATGTTTTGCCTGGATTAAATGATTTATATTGGAATCCAGGTGGTAACCCAAATTTATTACCAGAGTATTGTAATTCTGTTTTAACCTCCTTTTATGGACGATTGAATATTATAAAACGTCATTATTTAAAATATGAATTATTAGCGTTTGTTAAAAAAGTCAACAATAAAATACAATGGTTGCCTACTACTTCTGGTTATTATGCGCCAATTAATATTAATAAAGTAGATATTAGAGGAGTAGAAGGGTATTTAACTTATTACATTGACTTTAATAAATTTTGTACTCAATTAACATTTAAAGGTGCTTTATTAGATGCCAAGGATTTAAGCAATCCAACATCTGAAAGTTATAAAAAGCAATTGATATATGTACCTGCACAACAATACAACGTTGACTTTCAAGTATTTTTCAATAAGGTCATTTTAGGAATATCGTCGGTCTATAACGGAAGTAAATATACCTTAGCTGACAACTCTCAATCTATTGCAGGATTTGCACTAATCCATTTTGATGCCTCCTATCAAATTAAGTTAAATAAGTTAAATAAGAGGATTGGATTTAGGATATTTGGCAAGATTAGGAATGTTGCCAATACTTCCTATGAACAAGTGCCACTTTATCCTATGCCGGGTAGGTATTTTGAATTAGGTAGTAATCTATCCTTTTAAGATAACAATTTGGTAATCACATATCTGAAACTTTCAATGCCATGTTTTGTTTAGTTGTACATACAAATAAATTAAATTTTTTTATTAAAGTAAATATATGGAAACTTGGAAAATCGACCCTGCACACTCAGAAGTGCAATTTAAAGTAAAACACCTAGTAGTTAGTAACGTAACAGGACAATTCAAAAACTTTGATGCTCATGTGGAAACATCAAATCCTGATTTTACTGACGCTAAAATTAATTTTTCAGCAGAAATTGAATCGTTATCTACAGGAAACGAGCAAAGAGATGGACACGTAAAAAGTGCTGAATTCTTTGACGCTGCCGCTCATCCTAAAATGGAATTTACTTCCACTTCATTTACTAAAGTTGATGAAGAAAACTACAAATTAGTAGGTAAATTGAACCTTAAAGGCGTAGAAAAAGAAATTGAATTAAACGTCAACTTTGGTGGATTGGCTAAAGATTTCTACGGAAATAATGTTGCTGGTTTTGAAATCAACGGAAAAATCAATCGTAAAGATTTTGGTTTAACTTGGGATGGCGTAACTGAAGCTGGAAACATTGTACTTTCCGATGAGGTTAAGATTCATATCAATGCAGAGTTAATTAAACAAACTGTTTAATTAACCTTTAAGCAATAGAACTAGAAAGCCCTGCTAAATTAATTTAGCAGGGCTTTTTTTTATCCTCATATCTTAAGAAAGAGCAATTAGGCTCTATTTTCTCTTCTTAAAACTTCATCTACCATTCCGTATTCTTTGGCCTCATCAGACTTCATCCAATAATCTCTATCAGAGTTTGCATAAACGTCATCATAAGATTTACCTGTATGTTTAGAAATGATTTTATAAAGTTCTTCTTTCAATTTCATTATTTCTCTGGCAGTGATTTCAATATCAGAAGCTTGACCTTGTGCACCTCCTAAAGGTTGGTGAATCATTACTCTTGAATGCTCTAAAGCGGAACGTTTTCCTGCATGTCCTGCACATAATAGAACTGCTGCCATAGAAGCCGCCATTCCTGTACAGATGGTTGCAACGTCTGGTTTGATGTACTGCATGGTATCATAAATTCCTAAACCTGCATAGACTGAACCTCCCGGAGAGTTGATATATATCTGAACATCTCTTTTAGGGTCAGTTGATTCTAAGAATAATAATTGAGCTTGAATAATGTTGGCAACATCATCATAAATAGGAACTCCCATAAAGATGATTCTGTCCATCATTAAACGGCTAAAAACATCCATTGTCACAATGTTTAAAGGTCTTTCCTCCACAATTGTAGGAGTAATGTAATTGTTCAGTTTATAAAAACTGTCTAATTTGATAGAGCTTATCCCTTTATCTTGGATAGCATATTTTTCGAATTCATTGTTAAAACGCATTTTGCTAAATTTTTGTCTAAATTAGTATTAAAATGACTTATTCTCCTCAAAAATTAGTCCAATTCTGCAAATTCTGACAGGGTCATTAATTTTTCCCTTGGGTTGATTTGCTCGTTGATGGATTCAAATACCTTTTTGGATTTTGCAGTAAATATAGCGTCTGACTTATTGTTTTCGTTCTTCAACCAATCATTGGTATAATTAGATACCATATCAAAAGTGGCATTATAGTATCCTGATTGCATAAAAAGTCTGTAAACGGTTTCAAAAGCGGCTGACTTTATGTCATCATTACTGATTTCTATGTCATTATCTAGAATAATTTTATCGCTGATCAGCATCCATTTCAGGTCTTGTTTGAATCCAACCAATCCTTCATTGTATTGCTCCTCAGAACTGACTTTTTTCCTATCTACGTTTTCAGAATAATATTTGTCAATAAACGCGTTAGGGAATTCCATTTCCGTATTTTCAATCAAATATTGTTTGATTTTGGTATTTAGGTAATTATGGCTTTGGGATTCCGTGTAACGGGTTAGGTCATCCTCTTGTACTTTTCTGAATTGCTCTACCGTTGTTACTTCTGGAATTTGAAGCGTTGCTACAAACTCGTCATTCAATTCAGCAGGTTTAGTTTGATTGATGCTTACTAAAGTGAACTTAAAGGTATCTGATAAACCTTCCACCGCATCATTGTCAATTTTTAAAAGAGAAGAAAGCTCATCTGCGGAAAAATATACCTTAGGGTCTATGATTGAAGTTGAATCCTTTTCTTTACCTGTAATCAAAT
>Ga0209084_1004154_pt1 | contig 10271 bp, 30 predicted proteins | sample C_130820_MF_Meta_FD_187309 | JGI IMG/M metagenome (GOLD analysis project Ga0209084, IMG submission 187309) | Freshwater microbial communities from Lake Croche, Canada to study carbon cycling - C_130820_MF_MetaG (SPAdes) (version 2) | ecosystem: Environmental > Aquatic > Freshwater > Lake... | reverse complement strand
ATTACTTTGCACAATAGCATTATGCGTTACTATGTATCACAATAGTTTTAGCGATGAGCATACGGCTCCTTCGCCTGTATTAGTAGAATCAGTAGCCATGTTAGCTTTTGGCTGTTTAGGATTAACATCAGTAGAAAAAATATTTAAAAAAGAAGAAGTAAAATAATGCCATATATTTATCGACATATTAGATTAGATAAAAATGAACCATTTTATATAGGAATAGGTGCTGATAAAGACTATAAAAGAGCGCATGCTTTTAAAAAAAGGAATAGATATTGGAATCATATAGTTAATAAATATGATTATGATGTAGAAATATTAATGGATGATTTGACTTGGGAAGATGCTTGTAAAAAAGAAACTGAATTTATTGCACTTTATGGAAGAGAAGATTTGAATTTAGGAACTTTAACTAATTTAACAAATGGCGGTGATGGGATGTTCGGCTTTAAATTTAGTGATGAATCTAGGCATAAAATGAGCAAAGCTCAAAAAAATAAAAAGCCAATAACTGAAGAAACGAGGGAAAGAATGAGAAAAGCAAGTCAAAGTAGAGATACTACCGCTCATTTAAGAGGTAAAAAACATAGTGATAAAACAAAACAAAAAATGAGTGAAAGCATGAAAGGTGTTAAGAAGATAACAAAACAATGTCCTCATTGTAGATTAATTGGAGGTGCGCCACAAATGGCTCAATGGCATTTCAATAATTGCAAACAAAAAAACATATAATATGCGTTTATCAGAACATTTAGATTTAGCTGAGGTAATCCGTAGCGAATCAGCTAAAAGAAAAGGGATAGATAATACTCCTTCTTCTGATATAATAGATAATTTAAAAAAAATAGCTGAAAATGTTTTTGAGCCTATCAGAATTAATTTTAGAGTGCCTATTATTATTTCTAGTGGTTATAGATGTATAAAATTGAATGAATCAATAGGTGGAGCAGATAGTAGTCAACATTGCAAGGGAGAAGCAATAGATATTGATATGGATGGGACTCCGAATGGTGTAACCAATGCTATGATATTCCATTATATAAAAGATAAACTTGAATTTGACCAATTAATTTGGGAATTTGGTAATGATGAAAATCCAGATTGGTGCCATGTTTCTTATTCTCATACAGGTCATCAAAGAAAAGAAATATTAAAAGGATATAAAGAAAACGGCAAAACACACTATTCTCCATATAAATAAAAAATATGTCTTTAAACAATGGGAATGCAGCTATAGCAAGAGAATATAGAGCAAAACATCCCGAAATGCCTACTAGTAAATTAGCTAGGATAATATATTCAGAAAATAATATTGCTTTTCTCAGTGAGGAATCCGCAAGAACATCACTAAGATATATAGAAGGGAAAAAAGGCATTAATTTAGTAGGTTTTGTAAAAAATAGTGAATTTTACAAAGAAGAAGAAAGACCGAAAAATCCTTATAAACTTCCTGCCTCAGATGAAACAGTTTTTGAACCATTTGAGATAAAAGGACATAAAAGAGTCTTAGTATTATCTGACATTCATGCTCCATATCATAACATAGAATCAATCACCCTAGCTTTACAACACGCTAAGAAAAGTAAACCTGACGCTTTACTTTTAAATGGGGACACTATTGATTGTCATAGACTTAGTAGATTTATCAAAGACCCAAAGAAAAGAAACTTCAAATTAGAGCTAGATACATTCAAAGCCCTATTTGACATCTTTGAAAAGGAACTAAAGTGTAAGATATATTTTAAGATAGGAAACCATGAAGAGAGATACGAGCATTTTCTTTACGAGAAAGCAGGGGAGTTAGTAGGAATAGAAGAGTTTGAGTTTTCCAATATCATCAAAGCAAGAGCAAGAGGGATTGAAATTATTGGCGGTAAAAAACCAATGAAATTAAATAATTTGTGGGGGATTCATGGGCATGAGTATGTCGGTGGGATTTCGGCACCTGTAAACCCTGCTAGGGGATTATTTTTGCGTTCTAAGGTAAGTTGTTTCCAAGGTCATAACCATCAAACATCTAGCCATATGGAATCAAGACTATCGGGTGAATCAATAGCTACTTATTCAATTGGTTGCTTATCGGAGCTTTATCCAGATTATATGCCATTCAATAAGTGGAATCATGGATTCGCTGAAATTGATTTAGATGACAATGGTCAAGACTACGAATTTAGAAATTATAGAATCAAAAATGGTAAAGTTTCATTGTAATGGCACGCATCAAAATCATATATCGCAAATTAGGGAGAGAGCAAGCCTATGGCGTATCTTCTAGTGATGGTATAATAGAGATTGATAGCCGGTTAAAGTCCAAAAAGCACCTTGAGGTATTGCTACATGAACTGCTCCACATATTACAACCCAAAGACTCAGAGGATACTATAATAAAAAAATCAGTAACTTTAACTAAGATTTTGTGGCAAGAAGGATATAGAAGAATAGACCAATCAACCGACCATGAACCACTTCAAGATGGATCGAAATGAAAGCATATAGAATATTCTTTGTTAAAGATGGAATCAACATGACTAAATTAGTCTATGCTGAAACTATGTACGAGGTAATAAATATGTTTAAAGATATGGAAATCGCCTTCATTAAGCAAATTGATATGCTACCTGAAGGCGATATTGACATTATTTCTCTAAACTAAAGTTTTTTGGTTAAGAAATAAGTTTATAATTATTTATTTTCTTTTATTCTTACAATAACATATTTTACTATATATATTAAACATATAATAGTTAAAATAATTTGTATTGGGAATAAGTAATTTTCTAAAAAGTTTTCCATGTTAATCGGGTTTAATTATTAATGTATATTCATCTATTCCATTAGGCTTTATTTCTGCCTTCCATATCCTTGCTATTCTTCTTCTATTATAAGAATCATTCCATCGATATTCTCTAATAATCCTATCGTTCTTGAATAGTTGCATTTTGCCTTTTGTTCTGTACCAATCTTTCTCCTTCTTGTCGTTCATATTTATTTTTTAATTCTCTAATTTCATTGGACAAATCCTTAACCCTTTCTCTTAAATGCTCATTTTCTAAAGTTATAAGATAAGTTTGTTTCATCTCATATTGGTTTTTCATCTTCATTATTTTCGGGTAAAATAAATTTTCTTTCTCTAATAGGATTGGATGCCCATTTGTTATACAAATCGTACATATCCTCAAATCGTTCTTGGTCATACCAAGCATTGTGATATAATTCTGCCATTATCATTTGTCTTTCATAAGGTGTAAATTCCGAGAATGTTGTGAAATTAATAGGCTCCATTGGTGTTCCTAAAATATCTTCAGTGTTTTGTATCATAATTTTTTTTTATAATTTTTAAAATTTCTTCATCAGTTAAAAGAGTATCATCTTCTCCATAATAACTAATATTTAAACTTCCCTCAATAAAACTAATTTGTAACTGATATTCTATATTATCAAAATATCCTAGTTCTCCATAATTAGCCCTATCAACCAATCTTCCATTTGGTTTTTTATCTATTAAAAATGGTAAATTCATATTTTTAATTTAAAAGTTTGCGTTTACCATTAATACATGAACCTTGCCTACCCTATTATATTTAATTACTTCTGGTAGTTCCATGTTGTTTCTAATTCGGTACATAATGGTATGTCTTGTTATTGGCATATCGGGGTATTTCCTATTCTTTCTAAAATAAGCTGGATTTATCTTTTGAGAATATTCCAATACACTAATCTGTTTTGTTTTCATTTTTTATTGTGTTATATAATTTTGTTAATTTTACTAATTCCTTGTAATTATTGCAATCTGCTATTTGTTTATCTATTTCTTTTAGTTTTTTTATTTTTTCATTATTTTCTTTTTTAAATAGACTTAATAATTTTTTAATCAATTTCTATTGTTTTAATTGTTTCTTTTAATGTTTCTAAATTCCCGCCTTTTGCAATAATATTTAAAAATTCTTGAGCTTGTTCTAAATTATCAGTTATACTACGGCTTACATATTTGCCATCTTTTTCAATGGAATATTGCACTAATCCATCAATTTTTGTTTCTTTTACTAATTCATATTTTGCCATAATTGTTTGTTTTATTTGTTTAATATTTTATTTGTTATTTGTTCATATTCATCAAGGAGTAAACCTAGATTTTTAATATGAGATTTTAAAAATACAATCATTTCAGATTGCTTGTCAATAATCCTTGTTTTTGCCTCTCCCGATTGCTCAAGGAGTTCAATTAGTTCTTTCTGCATTTCTTCTTTTTCCATAGTTTTGTTTTTAAAATTTATATACTTTAGTTTCCTTTCTGCATTTTACTTGCCAATCGTGGTTATTTAATTCTTGAAAACCAAACGATAACTTGCTATCAATTTTCTTTATAACCAATCCTTCATATATATCAGTCTTAACTATATCTTTATATAACTTGCTAAAATCATTCATATAAGTAGGTGCTTTATAAACATTTTGTAATTTAGTTAGGCATAGGTGTTCGTAGTATTCTAAGCCGTTTTCAGTTATCCTTCCCCTTTCACAAGGAAATGTTTCCTCAAGCAATTTAACCCTCGTTAATAGGTCATCACCTACTAAATATTGGTCTGCCCATACAAGTATATCCCATATAACGAACTTATCTTTCTCTTTGTTGCCATTTTCCCCTACTTTCCCCTTATTAAGATATTCTCCCGTATAAACATACCATTGGTTTGATTGTGCCAATCCTTTAAAGTCTATGTCAGCACTATACCAAGACAAAGGTTGTTTATGTCGGTTATAAACATATAAGTCAGTACCATTGGTAAATACAATACAACAAGTACCATTATACTTTGGTTGTACAACATATTCGCCATTGTCAAAGGTGTGTAAATCCTTTGGGGGTATCTTAAATTCGGGGCGTGGGGGGTATATGTAATTGAAATTTAAATAAGGTATCATTAAAAATGTTTTTCAAAGATTTCGTTAAAATAGTTTTCTCGGTTAGATGCTACGCAGTTAATTTCTTCTGCAAATTCATCCCAATCATCATCCATAGTATCACAATTCCATTGTTCAGCCAATGCTCTCCACATTACGATAAAATCTTCCATATCTAAATTAGGTAAGTTGTTATCCTTAAACATCTTGTACATAGTTGCCCTAAGCATTTCTCTGTGTGTTAATTTATTGTCCATTTTATTAATTTTTTAAGTTTAAAAAATAGGTGTGCAGTGCAATACAATGCGATTGCAAGGGGTAAGCCAATGACTAATAATTTAATCATTTCAAACATAAATATTGAGGTTGCCTTTATCATAAATTATTTTTTAAGTGCAACAATAGGGTTAATTAATTCATATACTTGGTCGGGGTTAGCATACTGCATTAGGCGGTCAATACTGCCTTTAGCCACTGAAAAGGTCTTTTCCCCACTAATTAGGTTTCCCTTGTCTAAATCGTCTATATCACTGCAATTAAGGATAAGTTCACTAAGTACTGAACCATACTTCTCTACAAGGTCCGCATTAAACTTATAAACTACATTTTCAGCCAATAACCCGTCAAAATTTGCCAATATCCCCGCCTTATTTTCATCAACAATAGTGTACTTATCCATGCAGATAAACATACACGAGTTACCCGTTTCATCTTGAATCTTAAAGTTATCGGGGGTACTGCGTTGTTGCTTGTACTCGGACATAAACAATTTCTTGCCTATCCCCTTAATATCTCCTTCAATCATTTTTAATTCTCCCGTAGCACTATCAATTAGTTGCTTAAGTTCGGCAAACCTTTGTATTTTGTTGCCTAATTCGGGTGCATTGATAACTTTCTTGTCGGTTTTCTTTGCGGTTTCTTTAACCTTTGTTGCAGTTGCAAATAGGTTCGTTGTTGTGGTTTTCATAGTTTGTTTTGTGTTTATGTAAAGTAAAGGTAATAAAAATATTAATTTAATTAATTATTTCTTCAAGTTCGTTATAATGGCATTCATCAACATAGTCAAAGGCACATTCTTTCATAGCTTCCCTTTCCTTGTCGCTACTTGTGTACCATTCAATAAAGTTTTCAATAATCATTAGTTTTAAATCTTCCGATTTGGTTAGTTTTCTTTTCATAGTTTTTAGTTTATAATTTTATATCTATCTTGAGTATTATCAGCAGAATAAATACCTATAATTGGTATTCTTTTGCATATCAGTAAATCGTTTTCTTTCTTAAAAAAGAATTGATATGATAACTGATTGGCATAAGTAACTTGGCTATATCCTAATTTAGCAAAGTCTTGTTGGGTGTACCTTTTTCTTTTGTTTAGCATAGTTTAATTTTTATAAATTGTAAATTGGTCAAAATCGCCTTCTTCTTCCGAGAATTTAAAATCAATACAATACAATGTTTCTTTATATTGTTTGATAATATTGTCAATCGCTTTGTCTAATGAAATAACGCCATTGAACTTATAAAATTCTTCTAAATCCGATTGCCCTTCTTCATAAGTTGTATATATCATTAATTCATAGGGACAACGACCTTCAATTTCAGCAGGTAATTGATTGATAATACTTTTAATCTTTTGTTTTAATTCTTTACTTGTTTTCATAGTAATAGTTTTTGTGGTTTTTAATACTACAAAGTTACATAGTCAATCCTTAAAAAAATGTTAAAAAAAATAATGAAAAGTTAAAGTTTTGTTAAAATTAACGGGCAATTTGCTCTATTTGTATTTTCCCATAATTCTTTATCAGCATTATCATATAACAATTCATCATCTTTATCACAATAAAGTTCTATTGTAGAATTGCCCTCATTATCTTCGGGTTCCATTTCGGTCAAAGTATCGTGCAAAAGTTCAAAATCATAAAAGTCGATTTCTTCCCTATCTTTTGTTACCATAAATATTGCCATATCTTTTGCTTCTTCCAATGTTTCGGCTTCAACACTAAATTTCAGCCTATTCCATATCCTTACTCTTTCATCAATGTAAAAATCAAATTCTTGTTTCATAGTTAATCGTTTAATTGGTTATAAAATAAAATACTTTCTAATTTATTATTGGTTTCAGCATCAAATAAATCTTCACATACTCCCGTAATAAGTTCCACATCACTATCAAAATCAGTTCGGTAATGCAAGGATATGTCATTAAGTTCAATACCATAATCTTGCAATTCAATTAAATAGTCAAAAAGTTCTTGAGCATTCAAAATTTTCTTTCTCATAGTTTTTTAGTTTAAATAAGTTAAAATATTAGTTTCTGTCATATCATCATAAGTTACCTTGTTGCATTCTAATTCAATTAGTAGTGCATTATAAGGGATTCCTAATTGGTCGCATACTGCATACCAATCATTAATATTTCTAAAATCTTCGGGATAAAGGTTTAAAAGTTTCATTCTATATTGATTAATTGGTTATTAAATAAAACATAAGTACAATCTAATTCATCTTCCCATTGTGTCCAATAGTTATCATTCCCGCCATATTCTTCGCTTTCATCATACATTTCTTGCCATTGTTTAGGGGTATAAACTTGGTGCAAACATTCAGCACTGCAATAATACTCATCTCCGCCACCAACAATATATCCCTCATTCATACCATTACCACATTTATCGCATATCCGAGCATAATTTACCCCATTGGCAATAATATATTCTCTAAAAGTTTCAATAATGGCATCATATTCTTCTTCGGTTGGGTTTTCTTCGGTCATTATGTTATTGGGTTCGTCAACCCAACATTCATATTCATCATTTTCTATCCATATACTATCTGCATCTATTGTTTTACTTACTTCTGCATAATACTTTCCGTTTACACTCTTAACTATTTCAATAGTTGTAAAAACTTCATAAGTTCTTTCGTGTTTAAATTCTTTTTTCGTTATGTAGCGTTCTTCATCTTGTAATAATGTAGCGTTGTAATCTTTCATAAAATTTAATTTAATTGGTTAAAAATTGTTTTGGTATATTAGTGTTTAATAGTCTATATCCTTTCTCTTTGTACTTATCTAGTTTTTCAATAAGTATCTTTTTAAAATAATCGGGCTGGGTTTCCCATACTTCCCTCAAAGGTTTTTTAAAGCTAATAACTTGGTATTGTGTGTCCGTTCCTATTAAGATAGCTTTTTGCATCTCTTTATTTAGTTTCTTAGCTATACTTTCATCATCCTTTTTTTTAACCAATTCATTAACCAATTCATCTATATAACGGGTAAGATTCATATCTAATGATAAATCCTTACCACTTACACTAGATTGCCATACAATAGGCGGTAATTTTAAGCAGTATTCTTCCGCTTGTTTAATTAATTGCTTACTTGCTTCCGTTCCTTCGTGGTGGTAGTCAGTTTCCCCGCCATATCCCCTATTTTCTGCATTCCCGCATTTAGTACCATTTACCCATATATTAGCAGTAAAGCAGTAAGTTTCTTCACTAAGGCGGTCATAAAATTTAAAGTTTTTCAATTCAATTTTCATAGTTTGTTAGTTTAATTGTTTAGGAAATTCAATAATATTTGATAATTCTAATTCGTAAAATTTATACCTGCCTTTCTCTTGTTTAACCACAAAATTGTCCAATTTACCTTTCATCCCGACAATATCATAGCTTATTCCCCTTGTGGTTTGATATGGTATTAATTTGTAGTTACTTGAATAGAAATAATTATTTACCATTTTTTCAGCATCTTCCAATTTAGGGGATGTACTTAGTAGTTTTGTATTAAATACTTTCATAATTTATTAGTTTTAGTTAATTACTTAGATAGTTTTCCCAATTATATAGCTCTATTTCAATTTTAAGCCTATTTTTTAGGGTTTTAATTTTATTTTGAACTGCATATACATTTTTTACTTTGCCTTCCGCAATTCGCTTGTTTAGTGCCTTTATTTGCATTGTTATTTTATTAACCTTTTCCATAAGTTTATATTTTTAACTTTTTGTAAATTAAATTACCAACAAAGTTCCTCAATAAATTCGGGCGTAATTTCTTTTAATATGTCTTTAATCTTTTCAATACTAAAATTTTCTTCCATTAATTCGGTTTCAATTTCTTCCACAATATCCCAAAGTTCACAACTATCCGGTAAGTCGTGGTAACTTAAACCCATTACATTTAATACTCTTAAATCCATTAATTTCTCTGCGGTTTTTCTCGTGCCATTTTCGGCTAAAAATTCTTTAAGTTTCATAATAATTTTTTTTATTGTTATTTGATAAATCAAAAATACCTTTCCCTTTGTTAAAAAGGTGTTAATCCCTTGTTAATCTGTTGTTAAAATAGCCAAGCATAAGACAAGCTAAAAAATAGGCGGTATAAATAAATAAGTTTTTCATATTATACTAAATTTAAATATAATTCATTAATTTTGTTTTGTAGTTCTTCCCAATCTTCCTCATATTGGTTTGTAAATCTTCCGCAATCAATCCAATGCTTTAAAAGTCCTTCATCTACTTGGTAATATTTTGCCATTTTTTCAATGGTTAAAAAATCATTAACAAAAATCAAATAAATTTGGTCAAAGGTCATGTTTTCAAGTTTCATAGTTTTAGGTTTTATATTTTTAAAAATTGTAATATGAATTGTATTAATAATTTTCTTGTTTTAGTTCTCTTTTTAATGTATCCCTTTTATTTGTTCTAATTATTACCCCGTTATCCCTTAACTGCCATAAATGGCTTATATTTTCGGGTATTTCTCCAACTTCCTTTAAGTGTTTAAGGCTTTGCCATTGGAAACTATCCCCGTAGCCATATTGGAAAGGCAAAAAATACTTTTTGTATGTTGGTAGGTCGTAATCGATAACAATTTGAGCAGAAAAGTAACTATTTCCGTTTACCTTGTCAAACCACTCACGAGCGTTAATATCAATCGTTTTCATATTAATTAATTTAAATTTGTTAAAATGTAGATACCTTCCTTTATTTTCTTTTCGGTTTGTTTTTTATCTTCCCCTAAAAATTGGTTTCGATATTTCCCCGTTGTTTTTGAATAGTCCCAATAATGGCTGTCTAAATAAGTTGTCCCGCTTTCAATTTTTACGATAATACTTTGATACGATTGAAAATAAACAGCGTTTTCGCTTCTAATTTCAAATTGGTTTGCAATCGTGTTGCCTTTGCTACTTGTTAAATTTGTAATTTTCATTTTATTACTTTTTATTGGTTTTTGTGGGGATATCCCCGATTGACAATACAAATATAAACTACCTTTGTGTAAATTAGAACACCACTACCAACCTTTAACAAAACTTTAACATACCCCCACCCCCCCCCAATAAACATACACAATATAAAAGCACACC
>Ga0209084_1004152_pt1 | contig 10276 bp, 9 predicted proteins | sample C_130820_MF_Meta_FD_187309 | JGI IMG/M metagenome (GOLD analysis project Ga0209084, IMG submission 187309) | Freshwater microbial communities from Lake Croche, Canada to study carbon cycling - C_130820_MF_MetaG (SPAdes) (version 2) | ecosystem: Environmental > Aquatic > Freshwater > Lake | place... | reverse complement strand
CAGCATGGTGCCGTCGCCGCCCAACACCAAGGCCAAGTCACATTCACGCGCTATGCCGGCCACATCCATCACAGGACAAGAATGCGCGCCCAAATGCGCTGCGGTTTCCTTCTCCACCACCACTTCGCTGCCTTGGCGGTGCAAAAAATCAACCAAGGCGGCCAAAATAAGCTTGCTCGGCGCAGCAGTGACGCTGGGGGTGGAAGAGGCGTGGGATTTGCCAATAACGGCGATTTGGCCAAACTTGGGATTCATAAGCCAAATTACATCATTAAAATGCCTCAAAAGGATGACCATGCTGGACGATCGTGCCAAGTTGTTGCTCAAGACCCTGGTAGAGCGCTATATCGCTGACGGTCAACCTGTGGGTTCGCGCACCTTATCGCGAGCCAACGGCATTGAACTCTCCCCCGCGACTGTGCGCAATGTCATGGCAGACCTTGAGGAAATGGGTTTGATCGTGAGCCCCCATACCTCAGCGGGGCGTATTCCAACGGCCCGCGGTTACCGCTTGTTTGTCGACACCATGCTGACTTTTGATCGGCAACATTTGCAGGCTCCCAGCTTGGTGGCTGAACAGCCGCAAAAAGTCATCACCAGTGCCGCGCTGTTGCTGTCAAATCTGTCCAATTTTGTGGGCGTGGTCATGGCGCCCAAGCGCAGTTCGGTGTTTCACCACATCGAGTTTTTAAGGCTCTCCGATAAACGCGTTTTGGTCATTATCGTCACGCCTGAAGGCGATGTGCAAAACCGAGTGATCTTCACCGACGCCGATTTTTTGCAAACCCAATTGGTTGAGGCCTCCAACTACCTCAACGCCCATTTTTCTGGCATGGCCATCGATCAGGTTCGCGAACGTTTGCAAGCCGAGGTCGATAGCTTGCGCAGCGAGATCGCCTCCTTGATGCAAGCCGCTGTGAATTTCAGCTCTGAAGCCTTGGTACAAACTGAAGACGAAGTTGTGATCAGTGGCGAGCGCAATTTATTGTCAGTCTCCGATTTTTCCAGCGACATGGGGCAGTTGCGGCGGGCCTTTGATGTGTTCGAACAAAAAGCACAGTTGATGCGCTTGCTCGATATCTCGTCACAAGCCGAGGGTGTGCGAATTTATATTGGCGGCGAAAGCCAGATCGTGCCGTTTGAAGATTTGTCGGTGGTCAGCGCCAATTACGAAGTCGATGGTCAGGTGGTTGGCACCTTGGGTGTGATTGGCCCCACGCGCATGCCTTATGAGCGCATGATTCAAATTGTGGACATCACCTCTAAATTAATCAGCAATGCACTCAGTCACAAAGTTAACTAAGGGCTTAAATCAAAAATCATTACCTCGATATTTAATTCATTTGGTGTTGACCAATGAACTGATTTCCGTGGGTATTTATGTGAATTAAAGAAATGCTGTGGGTGGTCGACTTGGTATGTGATGGAATATAGGAAGGTTCTCATACAAAGGCTGTCATGAACGCCCCCCAAACAACGCCTGATGAAGTTGAGCCAGACGAACCTATAGAGTTAACGCCATTTTTATCATTGGCGGTGGCTTTGTTGTACATGCTCATGGCTGATGGGGAAATTGACGACCATGAGTCCAGCCAATTGCAAGCCGTTATTGGCGGCAACCAAGACGTGCTCGAGTTGGCTTATGAATATGTAGAAACCATTTCCGTAGAACAGTTCCTCACAGACTCAAAGCCCGTTCTGAGCAACGAGGACAAGCTGTGTATTTTGTGCAATTTATGCGATTGTTTGCTGGCCGACGGTGTTTGCGAAGCCGTCGAAGAAGAGCTATTTCAAAGAATTTGCAGCGCCTTTGGCTTCAGCGACAAGTCGTTTTCTGCTTATTACAGTGCTATCGCGCTAAAAAACGAAAAGTCTTTGCTTGGCCCTTATGAGCCAACGCTGTTGGACGAGGGCGTTATTACCCCGCATTTAGCGATTGCTGTTTCTTTGCTTTACATGATGTCGGCAGACGGCGACATTGCAGAAGAGGAAATTGGTCAGTTGCAAGTCGTCATTGGCGAGTTTGAAAACTTGCAAGCGGTTGCCATGCAATACGTGCGCACCGTCAAGATGAACCAGTTTTGTAGTGATGCCAGCAAAGTGCTGAATGCAGATCAAAAATTACTGATCTTGGCCAATGTCTGCGACTCCATGATGTCCGATGGCGTTGTCGCCGATATTGAAAAGCGCTTATTTGAAAACATGCTTGACGCCTTCGGTGTTTCTGACAAACAGTTCAGCTCTTACTATGCGCCTTTAGAGATCAAAAACTTCAAGCCCTTTGGCTCCGATGAAGAAGTGAAATCTTTGCACACCAGAAAAAGGACGCGCAAAAAAGCCAAAGACAACAGTTTTGGCATGAACCTCACGCAAAAGCATAGCAATGCAGGATACGGCAAAAGAGAAGTGAATGATGCCGCCAATCAAGGGGACTGGCAAAGCCAAGAAACGCATGAAGGATTGAGCGAGATTGTTTCTCGCACCATGCAGGAAAACATTCAACAAGTCACCGATTCATTTGCAGACCAAAAAGATGTAGAGCAAGTCGCCAGCAATGCCACAGAGCAGATACGACTACAGGCTTTGGAAGAAGACGGCACTGACCTCAATTTGCAAAAAGTGCAAGATGGCGCGCTGCTGTTAAACGTTCAAAAAATTGGAGCCAACGGTTTCAAAGCCAATCTACAACCTCTGGGCGGCGAAGCGTATAAAGACAATCGACAAGGCGGAGATTTTTTTGGCTTTGTTTCCGAAACGCCCAATTTGATTTCAGAGATTCGGGTAGATGACTTGCAAAAAAATATTGGCCAAGTTCACGATAAATTAGATCGCATCAAAACCAAAGGACCAACGAAAGTTGAACCCAAACCCGTCATCACAATAAGCCCTGTTAATTCAGTTGTTGTTGCAGTTGAAGTGGAGGATCAAACCCCGCTACATGCATCCAACAGCTTGCCTGAGTGGAACTTTCAGCCTGTTGCGTTGCCAAAAATTACGCGGCCGCTGCGCAAACGACTGACTACTACCGAAACCACTCTAAATACCTCAACCGAAGACTTGGCAGAGCCTTCGGTTGAGGTATTTGTGCCTGCAACCCCTCTGGTGCCAACTATTGCTTCAAGCGTGGCTGAGATTGCAACTGAGGGTGCATCCAGCAGTGCACCGCGTAGTGCCTCGCGTAGTCAATCCCGTAGTCAATCCCGTATTGCACCCAATAGCACTTCCGCCATTGCCAAGCCACGAAGTAAAAAATGGTTGAAATTATTGGGTGGCGCAACACTTGTCTGTGTGCTGCCTTTGGGTGTTTATGGTTACGGCGCACTTTACCCAACGCTCAGCTGCCAAGGCCAAGAGCAGCAGACGCGCTTATGGACTGCACAAGGAGATGCGAGTTTGACATCGTCCACACAGGAAGATCGGGTCGCTCAAACCCATCGAATTGAAATTCGACGCGGCGAGATTTACTTGGATAACCACCGCTTTCCCCTTTACAAAGAGTTAAACCGAGACAACCACTTTGCAGCACAAACCCCATCGGGTTTTCATGGAAGCTATTCCACCCATTCGGTTGAGACCATGGCCTATGCCTTCGATTTCAGCTCCGCCACGCAATCGCTGAAAATTTACACCCATTCTTCGGGCTTACGCTTTATCGATGGCGAGGTGGGCCAAATGAAGTTATCTGCTGTGTTTACGGGCCAATGTGAAAAACCTTGGCTTTAAAGCTGTGAATACCCGTTTTGTCTTTGTTTGTCTGCCAATATGTTTTTTGCTTGCTTGCTCTAAACCCACAGGCAAAGAATTTTTTTGTGAAAGCTATTCGCAAGACAGCACAGTCAATTTATACAGACAGCAAGTTGTTCGTCTCAGCGATCAAGAAATATGTGTGGTGTGGCCACTCGATACCCTTCAATGCGCCAAAGCAGGCGAGCCCAGCATGACCAAGTGGATGGAGGGAACAGATGCTGCCAAGCAAATGCGTGGGCATTTGCAAGCTACGTTTTCTCCGCAGCAGGTCACTTTAGAGTTGCTGCCATTTGTGCGTGGAAATGGTGATAGCTCCAACGGCCTTGCCTCTCCCACAGAGCAACTGCAGTTTATTTTTCGCTTAACTGATGCAAGCTTGCAAATGTCCTCGGGTCAGTCCGAGCAAAAAACAATCAGCTTTGCTTGCAAGCCCTGGGAGAAGCAAAAGTGGTGGGCTGTTTACTGAATACAATGGTCTCAAGGGCCTATAGCTCAGTTGGTTAGAGCAGAGGACTCATAATCCTTTGGTCCCTGGTTCGAGTCCAGGTGGGCCCACCACAAATTCCTGATGAAATAACTTTATGAATAAATCTATCGTTGCTCAAATCAAAAACAAAGCCGCCATCTACTACGCCGTGGGTATTGCGCTCTTCTAAGCAATTGCAGTAGTGCTCATCACACTGGTGATTCTTGTTGACCACAACAGCTAGTTTTTCTACACCTAGGTAATTCCCTGATGGATTACGCACTACCGGTTTGGGTTCTCGATGTGGTGATTGTGTTTTTTCTGTTGGAATGGGTCTGCCTTTATTTTTATTCCAAGCGCCACCCAAAAGGCTTGAATTTAGGGGATATGAGTTTTGCTTTGGCGCCCGGTTTTTTTCTGGTCTTGGGTTTTCGTTTCACAGCTATAAATTCCATATCTGTTATTTCACTCGCCTTTTTATTTTTCGCAGGCGTATTGCATGCATTGGATTTGTTTTGGCGTCATAAAAAAGCCAAATCCCAAGAGAGTCTCGATGTGCCTGAAGGTTCAGTGTGACCTTGGGTCTGGGTTTGTACATGTTATGATCTGCGCCCAGTGCGGCTGTAGCTCAGTTGGATAGAGTACTTGGCTACGAACCAAGGGGTCGTGGGTTCGAATCCTGCCAGCCGCACCATTTATATATATGAGTAAAGCCTTTACCCGTGAGTCCGACCAAGGCGATGAAGACGAAGACGCTTCTCCTGCTTTGCCTAGCGGCAGTAAAAACTACATCACCCCACTCGGCTACGCCCGCATGCGCGAAGAGTTGCTCAGCCTGATTGACGACGAGCGCCCCAAAGTGGTGGAAATCGTTCACTGGGCTGCCAGCAACGGCGACAGGTCTGAAAACGGTGACTATATTTACGGCAAAAAACGTTTGCGAGAAATAGACAGGCGCATTCGGTTTTTAACCAAAAGGCTAGAGTTGGCTGTGGTGTCTGACCCCAGTGTGCACCATGGACGAGACCAGGTTTTTTTTGGTGCAACCGTCAGCTATGAAGACCAAGAGGGCAGCGCTCACACCATCACTATTTTGGGTATTGATGAGGCTGATAGCTTGAATGCGCAGGTCAGTTGGGTCTCACCCATTGCCCAAGCCTTGCTTAAATCGCATGTAGGCGATGTGGTCAAACTCCAAACACCCAAGGGCTTGCTAGAAATAGAAGTGATCAAAGTGGTTTATCCCGCGCCCACTTAACAACAGGGTCGGTGTCAAGCCTGCGCGCGTTGCGAAAAAGCCCTGCTTGCTTTGCTCACAGCAGGTAAGCGCTGCAAACTGGAAAGAACCGATTGCAGGTGCGTAGAGTCTTGCACTGCAATCAAGAAGCGTAAATCGGTTGCTTCCTTGCCGCTCACCTCATCAACCATGCTCACCAACTTAATGTCTGCCTCAGACGATGTAATAGCAGCTGCGACGTTTGCCAGCACACCTTTGCCATTGAGTACGGTCACCACAATGCTTGCTTCAAAACTGCGTAAGGGTTCGTCTGACCATTCAACAGAAATGAAGCGCTCGCTGTCCTTGGTTTTAAGGCGTTGTGCAACCTGACAATTCTCTAAATGGATGACTAAGCCTTCCCCGTGACCCAAGTAACCCAAGATCGGGTCACCCGGCAAGGGGTGGCAACACTGGGCGTACTGCACAGAGGCATTGTCGCTACCGTCCACCACCACACTGCCTTGGGACAAGGTTTCGTGGGAGGTAAAACGCTCCATACTCAATAGCACAGGGTCGGGGCGTTCGCCCAAATCGCCCAGCAACTTCACCAAGCGTTTGGCCACAATAGAAGCGACACGCTTACCCAAACCAATGTCAGTCAGCAATTCGTCAACATTTTTGCTTCCAGTAAAGCGCAATAACTTTTCCCACAAAGTTTTATGCGCTTGATCGGTCGCAGGCAATTGCGCGAATCCTTCTGCGCGCAATCCTTGGAGTAATAATTTGTCACCCAAATCTTTGGACTCTGACTGGGCGCGGGTTTTGAAATAGTGGCGAATTTTGGAACGAGCCCTACCGGTTTTGACAAACCCCAGCCAAGCCGGATTGGGTGTGGTGTCTGTTGAGGTGATGATTTCAACCACATCGCCATTGCTGAGTTCGCTTCGCAAGGACACTGGCTGGCCATTCACATTGGCGCCCAAGGTGTGCTCGCCCACATTGGTATGAACCGCATAAGCAAAGTCGACAACAGTCGCGCCTCTGGGCAAGGCCATGATGCGGCTCTTCGGCGTAAAAACATACACCGCATCGGGGAACAGATCGACTTTGACGTGGTCCCAAAACTCTGCGGCGTCACGCGTTTCATCTTGAATGTCGAGCAAGGACTGCAGCCACTGCGTGCCTAGACGTTCGGCGCGTTCATGGCCGGGGTCGCTGCTTTTGTACATCCAATGCGAGGCTACGCCTGACTCAGCAACCACATGCATGGCTTCGGTGCGCAATTGGAATTCCACATTGATGCCTGCAGGGCCTACCAAGGTGGTGTGCAAGGATTGGTAACCATTGACCTTGGCAATCGCAATATGGTCTTTGAACTTGCCCGGCACGGGCTTGTAGAGTTGATGCAGTATGCCTAGGCCGGTGTAGCAGTCGACCAAGTTCGGCATCAAGATCCGCATGCCGTAGATGTCAGTGACTTGCGCAAAACTCAAATGCTTTTGATCCATTTTTTGGTAGATAGAAAACAATGTTTTTTCTCGACCAAAGATATGAATATTTAACTTGGCATTTTTGAAAGCGCCTTCGACATCGCGTTGCAGTTTTTGCAGCAAATCACGGCGGCGGCTGCGGGCTTTCATCACCGCTTTTTCCAACACCTGGTACCGCCACGGGTGCAGGTGGCGAAACGCCAAGTCTTGCAGTTCGCGGTAGGTTTGGTTAAGCCCTAATCGATGGGCAATCGGCGCATAAATCTCTAAAGTTTCACTGCTGATGGCCTTCCAGCGCGAACGCGGCATGGCTTCCATGGTGCGCATATTGTGGGTACGGTCTGCGAGTTTGACCAAAATGACACGCACATCTCGCGCCATGGCCAGCAACATTTTGCGAAACGATTCAACTTGGCCTTCCTCTTGGGTTTCAAAGCTGAGCTTGTCTAGCTTCGTTAAGCCGTCGACCAGTTCGGCCACATTGGCGCCAAACTTTTCAACCAAATCGGTTTTGGTCACACCGCAGTCTTCCATCACATCATGCAAAAGCGCCGCCATCAAAGCTTGGCTATCGAGCTTCCATTCTGTGCATTGCAATGCCACAGCAATCGGGTGGGTGATGTAAGGCTCACCACTTCTGCGGGTAACGCCAAGGTGCGCCTCATCGGCAAAACGGTAGGCGCGTTTGACTTGATCAATACCCTCGGGGCCAATGTAATCAAGTTTGGCCTGAAGCAAAGCAAAACTAGCTGCTGCAGCGTTGCTGGCTGGGGTTGTGGAAATGAGGGTTTTTTCGGCGGAAACCATAGGCTTCTACTGTAGCGTTTTGTAAGCCCTGTAAAGGAGGGCTCAAAAAAAAGCACTGCCTTGGCAGTGCTTTTCTGTCGTTTTGGGGTTTCCCAAAGGCAGGCTGAACTTAGCCGGGTACTTTTTTCAGCATTTCTAAGCCAATTTTGCCTGCAGCAATTTCACGCAAGGCAGTAACGCCAGGCTTGTTCTTGCTCTCAATTTTGGGCGTGTGGCCTTGGGCCAGCATGCGAGCGCGGTAGGTGGCGGCCAAAACCAATTGGAAACGGTTGGGGATTTGTTCGAGACAGTCTTCAACAGTGATGCGTGCCATGGTGGTGCTCCGATGTTCAGTTGAGTTTCAAGGCTTGGAAGATATCGCTTCTAAGGGTGCGTTGCGACGCGTATTTGAGGCGCTGCGCATGAACGATAGCTTTAAGATCGAATAGGGCTTTATCAAAAAGTTGGTTAATTATAACGAAGTCAAATTCGTGAGCTTGCGCCATCTCGGCGGCGGCGTTGGCCAAGCGGGTTTCAATCACATCTGGCGCATCTTCACCCCGGCGATGTAAGCGTGAGCGCAACTCCTCCCAACTGGGTGGCAAGATAAAAATCAGTACCGCGTTGGCAAACAGGCGTTTGATTTGAATAGCACCTTGGAAGTCAATCTCTAGGACAACATCCATGCCTTGTGAAATCCGTTCTTGAATGGTTTGGCTGCTGGTGCCGTAACGGTTGCCGTGCACATGGGCCCACTCTAAAAAAGCGTTCGTGGCAATCATTTCATCAAACTGCGCATCATCGACGAAGAAATATTCGCGACCGTGAAACTCTTGCCCGCGTGGCGCACGTGTGGTGTGCGACACCGAATGTTGAACCCCCGCATCGAGCTCCATCAAGGCTTTGACCAAGCTCGACTTGCCGGCACCACTGGGAGCCGCGACCACGAAAAGGTTTCCTGGGTATGTCGTCTTCATTCAAGGTTTTGAACTTGTTCGCGCATTTGCTCTATCAGCACCTTCATATCTAACGAGATGCGCGTCATCTCGATGGCGCTGGATTTGGAGCCAAGTGTATTGGCTTCTCGGTGCAGTTCTTGAATCAAAAAGTCAAGCCGCTTGCCCACGCCTTCTTTGTGCAACGATAGTTGTAGCAATCGGGCAATTTCATCTAAATGTGTTTTCAAACGGGTGACTTCTTCGGCTACATCGGCGCGCACCGCAAAACTGGCGGCTTCTGCCAAGGCGCGTTCGTGAACGGATTCGGGGAGGGCTTGGGCATCCACCAGTGACATCGCTTCGCGCCAACGTTCTAAAAACCGCTGGCGCTGGGTTTCAACGGTTTTGGGCACCAAAGGCAGAGCGAGGTCTGCCAAAAGCTGTAATTGCTGGGCGCGCTCAAGCAAATCTTGCGCAAGACGCTGACCCTCACGCTGTCTTGCCTCACACAGTTGCGACACCACTTGCATTCCCAAGGCCATCACGTGGCTCGTCCAGTCTTGGCTGGGCATCAAAGGCGCATGGCTGAGCCGAATGACATCAGCCACAGACAGCAGCGATGCATCATGCATGGTGCTGCGAACCAGTTGTTGTATTTCCAAGAGGTTTTGCAACAGGGCTTTGTCGGGCCTTGCCAAGGTGCTGGCTTGCGCGGCTTCTAAGTGGGCGCGCAGTTCCACTTTGCCCCGCTTGATGTGTTGGCCGATGAGTTCGCGCAAAGCGGGTTCGTGTTGGCGCAATTCCTCAGGCAGGCGAAAACTCACATCTAAAAATCGGCTGTTGACCGAGCGAATTTCCAAGCCCAAACGCGCACCTTGGGAGGCGCCCCCAAGTTCCAGCGTGGTTTGAGCACTGGCGTAACCGGTCATGCTTTGCAAGGACATAGGTAACTTTCCCTTAAAGCGCCATTATCTCTGTCAAGCATGTTGGGCTTGAAGGACAATAGGTGCCATTCAAACACTAAGGTTGACTTACCCGCTATGAGCTCCATTCCTTCCCGTCTTCAGCGTGCCAACGATGCATTACGTTCTGTGCGTATCACCCGTCACTTCACCATGCATGCAGAAGGCTCGGTTCTGATTGCATTTGGTAACACCCAAGTGTTGTGCACCGCTTCAGTGGAAGAAAAAGTGCCGCCACACAAACGCGGCAGTGGCCAAGGCTGGGTCACGGCCGAGTACGGCATGTTGCCGCGTGCCACCCATACCCGTAGCGACCGCGAAGCTGCCAAGGGCAAGCAAAGTGGCCGCACCCAAGAAATTCAGCGCCTCATTGGAAGGTCGATGCGTGCGGTATTTGATTTGAAAAAATTAGGTGAACGCACCATACAACTCGACTGCGACGTGTTGCAAGCCGATGGCGGCACACGCACTGCAGCCATCACCGGCGCATTTGTGGCGGCACAAGACGCGGTGAATGGTTTGTTGGCCAAAGGCCTGATTACCGAGTCTCCCATCACCCACCATGTGGCGGCTATTTCTGTGGGCTTGCTCCACGGCACAGCTTTGTTGGACTTGGAGTACACCGAAGACTCGGTGTGCGACACCGACATGAATGTGGTCATGACCAG
>Ga0209084_1004151_pt1 | contig 10277 bp, 9 predicted proteins | sample C_130820_MF_Meta_FD_187309 | JGI IMG/M metagenome (GOLD analysis project Ga0209084, IMG submission 187309) | Freshwater microbial communities from Lake Croche, Canada to study carbon cycling - C_130820_MF_MetaG (SPAdes) (version 2) | ecosystem: Environmental > Aquatic > Freshwater > Lake | place... | reverse complement strand
TGGTGGCCGACGTGGGCACCTTGCAGCGCCTGCCCAAGCTCTTACCGATGGGCCTGGTCAAAGAGCTGGCCTATACCGGTCGCCGCTTGTCAGCGGCCAAAGCCCTGGCCAACGGCTTAGTGAACGAAGTGTTTGACAGCCATGAAGCCTTGGTGGCGGGCGCTTTGCAAACCGCGCAAGAAATTGCCAACAAACCCCCTGTCGCGATCTGGGGCAGCAAGCAAGCCATCAACTACGCCCGCGACCACAGCGTGGAAGACAGCCTGCGGCAAATGGGCTGGCTGCAAGGCGCGATCTGGAGCAACCCGCATGTGATGGAAGCGATTACCGCGATGAAGCAAAAGCGCGAGGCCAGTTACCCGGAACTCGCGTCGCTGCAGGGATTTAAAGAGTTCGGTTGAACTGACTGCGCCAAGCCACAACGCCGCCATTCGGGTGCGGCTTGCGCAGTTTAGAAACCACGTTGGTGTTCGGTAGATACCGCTGCGTTAGAGCAGCGGCTCCACAGGGCGACGATTGGCTTTCCCGTGTGGCGAAACAATCAAGTCAGTGCGGGCGTCGTCTGACAGCAACAGTTGCTTCAACGAAGGGCGCGCTGCCGGCTTCAGCAGTTGCCACTCGTAGACGGAAACCAGCATGGCGACTTCGGTGCCGCGCCGGGTGACCATTTGCGGCCCCTCCACCAGGCAAGCATCCAAAAAATTCACTTAAACGCGCTTTCGCTTCTTGTACCGGCCATGTGCGCGCATCTAAATCCCTTAACTGGTCATCTACCTAATGATCCAGCCCTGTGAAGTTTTAAGCCGCATAACGAACGCGGCTGTCCTGGAAATAACTCATCACGCGTTCAGGGTTTTGCTCCAACTTCATCATGTGCTCATTGGCCGCATCGCGTAATTTGGCTTTTGTTCGCACCGGAACGCGCTTGCCCATCTCCTGCTTCAAGTCCGCATTCAACCGCTCCTCCGGGTTGAGCTCTGGGCTGTAGCTGGGCAAGTAAAACAGCTCTATCTTGTCCTCGCGTTCATCCACCCACACCTTGACCAGCTTGCTGTGGTGTACCCGCAAGTTGTCCAAAATCAAAAACACTTTTTTGCCCGCATCCTTGATCAAGGCCTGTAAAAACTCAATCAGCTTTTGCGCGTCAAAGGCTTCGTCAATGATCATCCAACGCGTCTTGCCTTGGTTCGTCACGGTGGCAATCATCGAGAGCTTTTGACGCGTTCCTCCAACGGCCAAAGTCACCGGCGTTTTGCCCGCAGGCGCATAGCTTCTGTCTCGCACATCCGTGTTCACCAACGCAGTCTCGTCACCCCAGTGGATTTCCCCTCCCTCAGCTCTTGCGCGTTGCTCAATACCGGGGTATTCGCCCTGTATCCGAGCCTGCACCGCTGCGGGGCTTTGCTCGTAGGCGCGTTTGATGGGCTTTTGAGGTGTGAACCCCCAACGGGTGAGGTACTTGCCAATGCTGCGCACTTGCAGCTTGATGCCAAATTCCTGCTCGATCAGTTGGCCTACAGCCGCGCGACTCCAAAGACTGAAGTCCATCTTCAGTTGCTCGGGGCGTTTGTCAATGATCATGCGCTGGATGGCCTCTTCCTGGGCTGCGCTGAGTACGCGCCCATCGCCTTTGATGCGTCCTCGGCGTGTGGGCCGAACATTCGTCCAGCCGCCGGACTCGAAGAGGTTAATCGCGGCGCGCACAGTCGGGTAACTCAACCCCGTCATAGCCACGTTTTGTATTACTTTGATGCCCTTTTTGTGCAACCGAACGACTTGCTTGCGTCGCTCATGAAGTTGCTCCAATGTTTGAAATCTTGCGTCTTCTTTGTCCATATTCAGAACATAGGGTCGGATCAAGAAAATTCAAGCTTCATCGGGCCGAATCTATAGGTCAAAATCCTGGGCCTTGGAATTGAGCAGGGCGAGATTGAAGCGGCTTTGTTGTCGATTCCCGGCATCGCTCAGTGCACCGTGCTTGCCAGACACGAGGATAAGGCCAAGCAACTGGTTGTATAACTTGTTGCCAGCACAGGTTTGGATGCACTGCCTTTGCCAAAGAGCGGCACACAAATTGAATCCTGGATTACATTTAACGGTTTTGTCATATTACAATGTTAATATAAAAAATTATTTCGTGAACTTATTAAAATGACATCATTTAAAATTATAGTTTTTAGAATACTTTACCTGAGCTTTTTTTGCTTTCAGTCTACAAGTTTCGGAATGACTTTAAGTGAGTTAGTTGATCAAACTATTATTCAAGCAAAGAATACTAATTGTTCTCAATCACAAGTTGAAACTTTACAACGTATTCTTTGCAATAAGAAAATTGTAATCGGTGTCCGTAGCGATTACAAATCAATGTCTGTAATTGACGGCGACGAGTTCGTTGGCTATGAGGCCGACTTAGCTAAGTTAGTAGCTAAACGATTGGGCGTGCAGCCGAATTTTGTCGTGGTGAATCCCGCCACTCGAATTGAAAAATTACTTAACGGAGAAATTGATCTTGTTTTAGCAACAATGAGTCATACTGTTGCTCGGGATAATATTATACATTTTATCAAACCACATTATTATTCATCTCCCAGTAGTGTGTTTGGTCCTTTATCAAGCCCGTTGTCGAACTTAATCGATTTAAGGACTCAGACTGTTTGCGTGCCGCTTAATACGTTTTTTTCAAGTGTATTGGCTGAAAACAATATCAGAATGATGATTTACGACAAGGCTGATCGCTTAATTGATGCGGTTCGACAAAAAAACTGTACCTTCGTTGCGCATGATCGGTCGTTTTTGAGGGCCACATTTCAAAGCAGGCACACACCACCTGAACTTGAAAATCTACTATCAGAGAAAATGTCATTTTTGGATGTCCCCACAGGTATGGGCGTAAAAAAACAGGATAAACAACTTGGTATCGCAATAGGTCAAATCGTTGCTGAGCTTCACCAATCAGGGGTTTTAGTTGATAGCGCTCTCAAACATGACGTCGCCCCTGAGTACTTAGAAAAACAAAACCAACTTTGGAACTCTGCTCAATGCGCGCCAACTGTTGAGGGGCTACCGATTGGCTGCTTAGGAAGTGCGGCTGATTTATCAGACAAGCCCACATTACTTTCCGAGGTTATCAAAGGCTTTGAATCGTGGATGAAAAAAACATTGAACATAGATTTTAGTATGCCAATGCTAACGGGACAATTCGCATTAAAGTTATTTCTATCAGGGCTCGTAGTATCGATAGTTATCTGTTTTGGTGGAATCGCTTTAACATTATTTTTTGCTCTTTTCTTTTTTAGTTTGATGAGGTCCACCAACCGTCTGCAAGCTTCACTGAGTTACTTTCTTACTTTGGTATTACAAAACACACCGATCATTTTATTATTTTTGGTTTTTGCTACTTTACTTAATATAATCGGTTCGTTTACACTTGTACAAACCACTCTGATGTCTGCTTTTGTAATAGGTTTAAGCAATGGCTCTAACGCTGCAATAGCAATGCGAGATACACTTGCGACCCTACCTGATCAAGCAAACAAGACCATCAAGAGTATTTTTTCTTTGACTTTTTTGCAGTTTAGAAACTGCCTAATAAATGCCGCTAAAGGGAGCCCAGTTGCCTCTTTTGTAGGTACTCCCGAGCTACTTTCTGTAATGACCAACATCACTGCTTTTACAGGAACGCGCGCAAGCTCTTATGTTTTTATGGCGATATTTTATTTACTAAGCGTTCAGGTAGTTATTTATATTTCTAACATCGCATTTAATCATTTTTCGAATTCTATTGCCAGCGCACCAATGACAGGGAACACCAATGAACATTGATATTTTCTTATTTCTGCAAGGTTTTTTGTATGCTTTTTTTCAGAACCTTTGGATTGGATTTTTAGTACTGCTGATCGGCTTAGTTATTGGAGTGCCTTTCGCAATAATAGTTCATTACAAATATGGCTTTCACTATTTGATCACGGGATTAATTACAGTGCTAAGGTCTTTACCAGTCTTCATAGCGATGTTTATCATTTTAGGTATACTTACTATGACATTCTCGATAGACGAAAGCAACATTTTCTCCATCCCTGTTCTAGCCTTAATTGGAGGCTTATGTTTTTCCTCAATTTCGGGTTCATTTGATGAAACCCTAGATTATTTACATTTTCGAGATGCAGGTGAAATACGTCTCTCACTTCTTATTATTCCAAATACTTTCAGACTGTTTATCAGTTTGGCTTCTACCACTGCTGTCGGGGCCGCAATTGGTGTAAAAGAGGTTGTCTACTTTGCACTTACTACCGCTGAACTTTTTCCAAACAACGTTGATAGGTTGATTCTTGTGCTTTTTGTTAGTTTGTTTTTTGTAAGTTTTGTGTTGTCAAGTCGTTGGCTTTTAAACTTGCTTGTTACAAAATACCGGTTGATAAATTAATTTTTTTTGAGTAATCTTATGAATCTATCACATAAAGTTCAGGCGATTGGTCCTGCAACCTCGATTGAAATTAACGAAAGTGTTTATAGACTGAAGAGCGAAGGCAGAAACCCAATAACCTTATCTTACGGCGAGGCACCTTTCCAATTTGATGGATCTCTCAATTTTGAAAATACTGACTTTAATGCAGGCGCACACTATTCAGATAGTAGAGGTGTCTTACATTTTCGGGAAAAACTGCGTGACTACTATTTATCTGAGTATAACGTTAGTTTATCTGTTGACGATTTTATGGTTACTGCAGGCTCAAAAATTGGATCTTACATCGCACTTCAGACCATTTTGAATGATGGCGATAGCATCTTATTGCACGAACCATCTTGGGTGAGCTATCAAGAGCACGCCAAGCTTTGTAATTCGTCAATTACCTTTATGCCGTACAGCGCAGCACCTAAAGATTTTGAGAAGTATTTTGACAGCAAAATCAAAGTATTGGTGCTAAACAACCCCAACAACCCAAGAGGTTTGTTGTACACAGAGCAAGAGATTCGAGATTGTGCAGCGTTGTGCAAAAAACGGGATGCTTATTTACTGGTAGATGAATCCTATAGTGATTTTATAGGTGAAGGAAATTTTTTTAGTGTTGCATCTTTGATAGATGAATATGATAATGTTGTAGCCTTGAATTCCATTTCAAAAAACTTTGGTTTATCTGGCTGGCGAGTTGGATATTTAATTTCGAATCAAAATTTTTTAGAGTACGCTGGAAGAATAAATAGGCATCTTATTACTTGTGCACCTACGATATTACAGAATTATCTTGCGACCAACTTTGATAAGTTATTATATGCCACGAGAGATCAATTACAAGACTTGATGGTTAAGCGTAAAGAGGTAAAAAAAATGCTTGATAAACTAGGTATCAAATATCTACCGGGTGATTCGACTTTTTACTTCTTCCTGGATGTGCGCGATTACGCAATTGAAGCCAAGTCGTTTTGCCTAGACCTTTTAGAAAGTGAAAATGTGGCGATTATTCCTGGAAATGCTTATGGAAATAATTTGAAGGACTTTCTTCGAATTTCGTTCGGAATGGAATCGCTTGATAGAATAGAAATGGGAATGTTGAAAATGTTGCAGAAACTTAAATCTACCGCTTAACCCTTCCAACTATTTTTCTATACTAATAAAAGGTATCCCGTATTTGCTTTAGTAGCTAATCTACTTAATCAATATTCACTTTTAAACAAAAACATAGATTTTTTATGTCAGTTAATAAAATTAAGATTAAGTTAGTATTTATTTTTATAATTTCCGTTTATTTAACTTACCTAATTATTTTCAATTTTTCGATTAACCACGATAAATTATTAATTATTACTGGTCCTACATCTGGAAGTTTTTATAAATTAGCAGTTGACTATAAGAAAATTTTAGAAGATAAAGGTTTCAAAGTAGACCTTGAACCCATTGCAAACACCTCTCGCTTGGCCCAACAAGTGAATGACTCTAAGCATGCAAATACAGTTAGTTTCCTGATTGGTCCATCTGACGTTTCAGTTTTAACAAATGTCAGATCTTTAGGTATTGTCGGAAAACAACCTTTATTTATATTTCATAATAAAAAAAATGGTCCTATGGAAAACATAGCATCATTAAAAGGAAAAAATATATTGCTACCACCCAATACAAGCATCACAGGTATCCTATCATTACAAATTCTTGATCTGTATGGTGTTAATGAAAAAAATTCTACTATTCACTTCGTTCCTTTATCTGAAACGTATACTAAAATAACAGGTGATTTTTATAATGCATGCTTTTTACAATTGTCTACAGAAAATCCCCTGGTAACGCAATTAGCTGTGCACAAAAATTTGAATCTATATTCCTACGATAATATTCATGGAATTTTAAATAAACTAAAATTCTTAGATTACACACAGATACCTACGGGTTCTTTTGATATATTAATGAAAATTCCACCCCAACCTGTAAATTTGTTGTCGGGTAACATAGAAATTATTGTTAATAAAAATATTAATAAATCAATTGTTTATGAACTTCTTGAAAATTTTGATTCATTTCACACTCAACGCACATTAGTAAGCATTGCTGGTGAATTTCCGAAATATGTTGGCACACAATTTAACATGCATGAAGTTGTTTATGATTACAAAAAAAGTGGTACTCCTTGGTATATTAAAAATTTCTCACCCTTTTTCGCTAACTTGTTTGATAACTACATTATTTATATCTTGATTTTTGTTTTCTTTATTACAACTTATAAAAATCTTTTTTTCTATAGTCAATTTTATTATATGTGTGTTGATTACATAGCTCTTAGAATTATTGCTAAAAATTATATTAAAAATAATTCTGGTAAACCAATTGGATATTTAAATCAAATTCTGCAACGCTGGGCAGTTGATGTCACTCATAGAAAAACTTACCGTGAAGAGGCACAAGAATTCATTATCAAACAAAAAATATTCTGATTGATAAATTTAGTATATGGTAATAGAAAAAAATTCTGTGGTGGCAGGTTGTGGGATCACTAAAAAACAATTATTGATCGCTATTTCAGTACTGATTTTTTTGACAAATTTTTTTTATTTAGCCTCATTCCTTAACCTATAAAAATCATAAAAATCTATACATTCACCTGAATCCGTGACTTCATAGTTGAAATAAATTGATTCCCCCATCAAAATCATCAACTTAGACCGCATGTAATACTCACTCAGAAGGTGAGTCCAAATATGACCGAATTAATTATCAAAAAAGCTGCACTACTACTTCAGCTCCTACACCGGACTGGCCTCCGGAGTTGTAAATATTCGGTGAACCCGTAGCCCAGTCAAAAATCGCTGAACACATTCAACTTTTCCCTTTACCGTTGCACTTGTGCGTGCAACTTCAACTCCCCCACAAACCACCGCGGCTCCTGGCGTCAAGGCGCCGCCACCTCTAGCAGACGCGTTTGTGACGATTTCCCGGCAGGAGCACATAGCCCTGAAGTCGGCTGCACATTATTGGCAGACACTGCATCGCAAAAAAGCTGTCGCTCGCTTCCAATGGCGCGAGCTTCGTTACCAGCGCATTTTGCGTGAGCTCAAGACGGCTGGCATCAAGTCTAACGCCGCATTGCGGCTTGGTGATATCCGGCGGCCTGATTCACTGCCTCGCGGTGCGAATATTCTTCGGCACAGCCCCCGGATGGCTGCTGCGCCAGGGGTTGATGTCCAGCCCGCCGCGCCGGGTGTAGCGGGCGTAGACCGTGAGTTGGGTGGGCTTGCAGCGGGTCCAAATGTCCATGAAGATGCGCTCGACGCATTGCTCATGAAACTCGTTGTGGTTGCGGTAACTCACGATGTACTGCAGCAAGCCGGGCTGGTCGATCTGGTGGCCGGTGTAACTGATCTGCACGCTGCCCCAGTCGGGCTGACCCGTCACCAAACAATTGCTTTTGAGCAGGTGGCTGACCAGGGTTTCTGTCACCGGAGCTTCGTTTTGCGCGGCCGTCAGCAAATCGGGTGCAGGCTCGTAGCGGGTGCATTCCAGGTCCATGCGGTCCAAGTTCAGGCCGTCCAGTTCGTGCACAGGTTCTTTGTCAAATTCTTCTGCGAGTACCAGTTTCAGACCCACGCTGGCTTGCACAGGCCCGCCCTGCCAGACCGCTTGGCTGATATCTTGGCGCAGGCGTTGGCGCACTGCTTCCAACTTGTCGATGCGTGTGTTGTTGAAGCTGTTGAGGTAGAGCTTGAAAGACTTGCTCTCCACAATGTGGGTGCTCTCAGCAGGCACCGTGATGTGGGCAATGGCCACTTGCGGTTTGCCTTTGATGTTAAGCCAAGACAACTCAAACGCAGTCCACAAGTCAGCGCCCACAAATACCGGCTGACCGACCACACCGATTTCGGCCCGCTTGGTGGCTCGGGGAATCGGGAACAGCAAAGACGCATCGTATTGGTCCACATAAGCGCTGTTTTTGCCGAGCTGGGATTGTTCAGGGGAATTCATCGGGCGAGGCTTATTTTTATTCTGCAATGTTTATTCGGCAATTTTGCGGCGAAACACCAAGCGATCTGGCGTGGAAGGTTCAGGCGCAAACGCGTAACCGTCCAAATTGAAAGCGCGCAATCCATCGGGGTGGTTCACCTGGTTCAGCGTGGCGTAACGCGCCATCAAGCCACGCGCCCGTTTGGCAAAGAAGCTGATGATTTTGTATTTGCCGCCTTTGTAGTCTTCAAACACGCATTCGATCACGCGGGCCTTGAGCGCCTTGAGGTCCACCACCTTGAAATACTCTTGCGAAGCCAAATTCACAATCACCGGTGTGGTCTCTTTCGCCAATTTTTCGTTCAAGTGTTCGGCAATTTGCGCGCCCCAAAAAGCGTACAGATTTTTGCCCTTGGGGTTGGCCAAAGCGGTGCCCATTTCCAATCGGTAGGGTTGCATGCGGTCCAGCGGCCGCAGCACACCGTACAAGCCGCTCAAAATGCACACATGCTGCTGCGCCCAGCCCAAATCGGCGGAGCTCAGGGATTTGGCATCCAATCCGTCATAGACATCGCCATTGAAAGCCAGGATGGCCTGCTTGGAATTTTTGGCAGTGAATTGAGGTGACCAAGCCTCGTAGCGGGCCACGTTGAGGGCAGACAAGGCATCGCTCAAGTCCATCAACTCGGCAATTTGCTGCGGCGATTGGGGGCGCAGCACCTCAATGAGTTCTGCCGACTGCGGCAAGAACTGGGGCAAGGTGTGCGGTACATCGCCCGCAGGGGTTTCGTAATCCAGTGATTTGGCGGGAGACAATAGGTACAGCATGCTCGAAATCCTTTACATCGACGATTATCTCGCCATCGTGCACAAGCCTGCAGGATGGCTTGTGCATCGCACTCCACTGGACAAGGGTGAAACCCGTTTCGTTTTGCAAACACTGCGCGACCAGATCGGCCGGCCGGTGTGGCCGGTCCACCGGCTGGACAAAGGCACCAGCGGCGTGCTGGTCTTCGCACTCCACGCACAAATAGCCAGCACCTTGGGCCAAGCCTTTGAACTCGGCGAGGGTCTGCACAAAACTTACTGCGCCATGGTTCGCGGCTGGCCAGTTGAAGAAGGGCTGATTGATCACCCCTTAAAACGCATGCCGGACGACATGCGCAGTCAACGCCAAGAAGTGCAAGCCGCCCAAACGCGCTTCATCACATTGCACAGGGGAGAACTGCCCTTGGCACAGGGTGATTTTCCAAGCACACGGTTTGCTCAGGTGCAACTGCAACCCCTGACCGGACGACGCCACCAACTGCGCCGCCACATGAAACACATTGCCCACCCCATCATCGGCGACGCCACCCACGGCAAAGGGCCTTTGAACCGCGCCATTGCCGAACACCTGGGCATTCAGCGCTTGTGGCTTCATGCCATGCGCCTCGAAATGCGCCATCCTGTGAGCCTTGAGCCCTTGGCGATCGCAGCGCCGCCAGAGCCAGAATGGGACCTTTGGCATGCATACACAAGCAGATGACGCCGACTTGTCACCCAACGGATAGTCAACCCTAAGCATCGGCCTAAGATAGCGGCATGAGCTTACTCTTCACACCCTTCACCTTCGACGCCCCCAATGGCCCCCTGACCCTGCCCAACCGCATTGTGGTGGCCCCCATATGCCAGTATTCTGCACACGCTGGACAAGCCACCGATTGGCATTTGGCGCATTGGACGCAGTTGCTCAACAGTGGCGCGGGCATGGTCACCCTCGAAGCCACGGCCGTGTCAAAGGTGGGCCGCATCACGCCGGGTTGTCTGGGTTTATGGGATGACGCCACGGCTGCAGCTTTGAGTGACAACT